>Ga0105055_10001056_pt1 | contig 44789 bp, 37 predicted proteins | sample BON03_FD_78090 | JGI IMG/M metagenome (GOLD analysis project Ga0105055, IMG submission 78090) | Freshwater microbial communities from Lake Bonney liftoff mats and glacier meltwater in Antarctica - BON-03 | ecosystem: Environmental > Aquatic > Freshwater > Ice > Glacier meltwater | place: Lake... | reverse complement strand
TGGTTGACAAGTGATATTTCTGCGGGCAGGCTGGGCAATACAAACCAGATTCAAAAGTTATTGGAGTAAACAGATGGCTGTTATTGACGCAATTCGGGAGGCACTCGACCTCAATAACCTCAATCTTCCTGCAAGCCCCAAAGTGATCGGGCTGAGCGTTGAGGACTACACCGACATGGACGGTGAAGCATCACTGCGGATAACCGCATTGATTGACGACAACACGGATTTCGAGAATATCGATGGGAAAGGTGTTGGTGACATGAAAGCAGAAATTCGCAGAAGCTTGCAAGAGCATGGTATTCATCTGTTTCCTTACATTTTCCTGGTGACGCCCAGTGAGCTCGAACAGGAAGCCAACGAGGAACTGTAACCCATGCATTCTGATCTTCTGCAGCAGGCGGAATCACTTGCGAGACTGGACCTGCGTGGTGCACCTCGTCAGGCGAATTTGCGTCGAGCCGTTTCGTCCACATACTACGCCCTGTTTCAGGCAGACTATGACCTGTCTGAGAGATTTCAACGCTTCGAAGTGCTGGCGTTGATTCAGCACGTGGATCAGCATATTCAGGAGTTTTCAGCGGTTCCACAGTCGAATGATCGCCAGTTCTTCTTGATTTCTCTCCTGACGTGGAAGGAACTGGCGAACCGCTGATTCTATGCCTCCACGTAAAGCTCGTCTCGGTGCTGGTGATCTCATCCTCAACACTCCCTTTGCGGAGCCGTCGAGGTATTGGAGCTACGACCGCAAGCACATGGTGTTTACTCAAATCGAAGGACGGCGCCCCGCGGGTTACATCGTTGCGACGCCGGATGCCCAGGGCTTCAATGATCCGGGACAGTTCATCGAATTGGAATTGGTCAATCAGATTCGACCTCGGGTCAATGCCTGGCGAGAAGCCAACTATCCTGGTGCAACCGGGATTACTCGCAGATTGCTGGAGCACTGGCACGACCCTAATCAACGGGAAGGAATGCGGTTCTTCTTTTGCCAGATGGAGGCGATTGAAACACTGATCTGGCTGGCGGAGGCTCCGTTGGCAGAAAAGCTTGGAATCGAGATTCCGGGCGATGGCGGACCGTTTCCTCGCTGTGGTGGGAAGTCTGGCTCGACACGAGCGATACCGGTGCCGACGTCGAAAAGTGGTTCCGAACAACGGCGGCGGCACAGAAACTGTTGCTGAGTCGCCAGCAGGTTCGCTTTCCGGATCGCCTCGTCATTCTCGGCTACGCACGGTTTGAGCAGTGGCGAAATTTCCCTGGCCTGCTCCAGTACCTTGCTGAATTGCGTGAAGCCAATATCGTCGCGGGTGAATTCACGAGCCTGCCGCCTGCCGGACAGGCAGAGTTCATCAATCGTCTGCTTGAGCGAACGACCTGTGCGGCCGCGAGGGCCGTGCGCGTTTGCATTCTTGATACCGGTGTCGATCGCGGGCACCTGTTGCTCGAACAATCACTGGCCGAGCAGGATTTGCAGGCTTGGGATGATGAGTGGGGAGTGACGATCATAGCGGCCACGGAACGGAAATGGCGGGCATCTGTCTTTACGGTCCGCTCGGGGAGCCACTCTACAGCGATGCGGAAGTTAGGCTGCTGCATCGTCTGGAATCGGTCAAGATTCTGCCACGCAAGGGCCAAAACCACCCGCCGGATTATGGGCCGATTACGATCGGTTCGATGGCTCTGGCTGAAACAATGTCGCCGCACACGCCCCGAATCTATTGCATGGCTGTGACGGCTCCGGGCGATGATCAATGGCGACCGACACTCTGGTCAGCCGCGATCGATCAGGCAGCCAGTGGTGTGAATGACGGTCAACGTCGACTGGTTGTCCTGTCGGCTGGCAATCTTCGTGAAGATGTTGGGAAGGACTACCCGGTTGAGTCTCGGTTCCAGTGTCGAAGACCCCTCGCAGTCGTGGAACTCACTAACCGTCGGTGGCTACACAAATCTGGCGTGGATTCAGGAAGAAGGATTGGAAGGCTATTCGCCAATTGCAAAGCCTGGCACGCTTTCACCGACCAGCCGAACTTCACTGTGCTGGGGCGATGAGCCTTGGCCGTACAAACCGGACGTGGTTTTTGAGGGCGGCAACTACGCGAGTGATGACGCTGGTTTCATCACCGATGTCGAAGACCTGCAGGTTCTGACAACACGCTCATCAAAAGTCGGTGACGCACCGCTGGGCACGATGCGTGACACAAGTGCAGCAGCCGCACAGGCAGCACGGATGGCCGCGATGCTGCAGGCGGAATATCCCGAGTACTGGCCCGAAACGATTCGCGGCTTGGTGGTTCAATCCGCTGAATGGACTCAACCAATGTTTGATGAATTCCCATACCCCGACCGCCGCAATCGAGTGCGGGTTTACGGAATGGGTGTGCCCAATTTAGCCCGCGCTCGGCGATCCGCGAGTAGCTTTACCACGATGGTGATTCAGGATGAGTTGCAGCCGTTTGCCTACGGTGGCTCGGAGAACGCATCCAACGAAATGCACATTCACGACTTGCCGATTCCCCGTGAAGTGTTGGAAGAACTGGGCAGCACGGCAATCCGAATGCGTGTCACTCTGTCCTGCTTCATCGAACCCAACCCTCCGCGACGGGGATACGTGGCTCGGTACCAGTACGCATCGCACGGACTTCGTTTTTCGGTTCGTCGCCCGCAGGAAACACCGGCCCAATGCGGCAAAGACTTTCAAGAACGTATTGGGAGAAAGACGCTGACGATAAATCAGTCCGACCGGAAAAGGGCAGCACTGTGGTCGACGATCGCTCATGGGACCTGGGACCGGTGGCCGTCCGTGGTTCGATCCATTCGGACTGCTGGAGCGGAACTGCAGCTCAACTCGCGTCATCAAATCTGATCGCCGTACATCCCGTCACCGGCTGGTGGCGATATCGCCGCGATCAGGAAGTCGTCGAACGCAAAGCTCGGTATTCGCTGATCGTCAGCATTTCCACGGACGATGCAGAAGTCGACCTGTACGCCATGATCGCAAACGAGATTCAAACTCGAGTTGAAGCACAGGTGGCCGGCATCATCACTGAAATTGCGAGTGAGTAGTTGGGCGTTGATAAAGAGCCGCAGCTCATTGATTTAGGAAATGAACTGCGGCTCCTTTGTTTGGTTTCAAACAGAACACTTCCATTTACGTCGGAACAACTCCAATGCTCAAATTTTCGCTTATTTGCGTTTCCCTCTCGCTGCTATGCCTGGGGTGTGACAACGCCGCCAAACAGCAACAAGCAAACCAAGCTCAACAAACGGCGGTCGCGAACGATCTCCGGGCAATTGGAGAGGACATGCACAACGAACACGTGACGACCATTGGTGAATAGCAGTAAATGAAAGTTGGACAAAGACTCCGTCGATTCGTTATGTAGCTACAATGGTGAGCAGTCCTCGAGAAACGAAAGGTTTCCTGATGTCAAACGTGTTGGATGTCCCGGAAGTGCGAGCGGCGGCGGTCCGTTTGACGCCGGCTCAGTATCATCGACTCTATGAAATGGGCGTCATTCCTGAAAAAACTGAATTGTTATCCGGAATCCTGGTAGAAAAAATGCCGAAGTCACCTCTGCAGACCTGGATGGTCGCATTCCTGCAAGCATGGCTGGGAACGATCGTCAATCGCAGCCTGCACATCCGTTCTGAGCAGCCGCTGACCTTGAGTGACTCCGAACCGGAACCCGATCTCGCAGTTGTGACAGGAGATTTGAACGACTACCGTTCGCATCATCCGTCGTCCGCGAGGCTTGTCATTGAAGTGGCCTTGAATAGCGAAGCGATGGATCGGCAGAAAGTCGAGATCTATGCTGCAGCAGGTGTGCCAGAGTACTGGATCGTATTGCCCAGCAGCAAATCGATTGCGGTCTATCGCAGCCCGTCGGCTGGACTGTATCGCGAGTGCAGCGAGTACGGGATCGATTCTCCTCCAGCACCTTTGTTTGCAACAGGGTCGGTAATTCCAGCGAGCGAACTGTTTGCTGGTTGAGAGAGAAGTCGCGACTGAAGAATCTTGATCGTATTTTCGCCGACCTACAGCGTAAGGAGCGAGCGTCCGGTCGTCTCGTGATTGACCGCCGTGGCGAACGGGTGGAGGCGGAAAACTACCGCTAGTCTGCGAGAAAGAACATCAAAAGGGTCAGGTCTATTTGATACTTTCAGTCTTTGTTTTTGAGCTTCCGAAACTCGTAAACTCCTTCGCGATCCTCAATTCCGAACATTACAGACTTCTCAATCAGGTGCAGCGAGAACCTGTTGTGCTTCGGACGATCCAACTCGATTGAAACTGTGAATCGTCGCTCGTGTGACTCTGAATTGAGAACTACGCAGCGGATGCCCTCGCTCATTCCGCGAGCCTTTGAAACATGCCCGACGCATTTGTCTGCTATGAGAAGCTGCGTGCCTGCGATCTCCATCACTTTGCCCCCTTCATCATCTGCGTCAGCGTCGAGTGGTAGAAAAGAAGATTCGTGATCCGGGAAATCGCCACCAATCAATTGCCATTTGCCCTGAATCGCGTCAACGGGTAAATCGGCACAGTAGCCTGAAATCAGGTCAATGGCGTTTTGAGAGAACTCCAGGGTTTTCGGATCTGTTTCTGCCTTCAGAATCGGCAAGGCGCGAGCGGCCTGCCCTTGATACGAACCAAGCGTGGAAATTGCGAACTGTCTGATGCAGTCGAACTTACCAAGATGCGTCTGAAGATTGATTGTGGCATTGAGTCCCCATTCCGGATCGGCCAGAAGCTGTATCAGTTCATCGATCCCCTGTGGCCTTTTTACGGTGGGAGGCTGATACTGCAGTTGCATGATCGCGGTATGCATCGTTTCGGTGTCACCTGATCGAGCCCACATTAGTAACGTGCGATGAATGAGGTCGTTATTGGGTTGTTTCAGCATGAGATGATTCAATGCTTCGGCTCTCACATTGAATGACGCATCCGATTCGATCGCACTCGCGACACATGCGAGGACTTCCTGCGTAAGTTGCTGATTGTGGAGAAGCAGCTGCAAAGCAAACCCTCGATTCGAGGCCAATGGGTCGGACCGGCTCATATCGATCAACCGCGAAGCGATTCTTGAGTCCATCAAAGAACCGCATACATTCAGGGCACGCATCCGAACCATCTCATTCTGATCGCTGGATGCCTCAAGAAATGCAGGAATAAGTTTGGTGTCATTTCTTTGAATCCAGAAAGAAACATCATTCGCACCCCGCTCAAAATCGAGGAACAAAATCAGCGTCATCAATCGTTCGCTGGTCGTACCCTCAGCCAATAATTTTGAAGCTCTGGATGCCAGATCGGTGTCCAGTTCCAGCATTGCAAAGGGTTCGATTAGGATGCTGTCCTTCAGAGAGAAGCCTTGGGAGAACTTCTCAACGGATGCTTCAGGATGCTGTGCCGCAATCTGAAACAAATAGTCGACAGCATGTCGCTGATGGCGCGGTCCTGCGATGCTGACTATGGCTCGGGCCACTTTTTGTAATCGTGCAGGATCCTGTTCTTGTTCCGTAGTGGAGAACCATTTTGCCATGGCGTTCCGAATTGCATCATCATACTGAGATTGGTTACGGAAATACTGAATTGCCCGAAACGCTTCAATAGCTGTCAACGGAGCGTCATCGGCAATCACCCTGACCCGAATACCGATGTATGGGAAGTTTGGCGAGTTCAGTCGCTCTGAATGGCATGCACAGGGTTTTCGTCAAATCCGAAAAAAACGATTATGTGCTGCCTTGCCAACCCAGACTCGCAGTCGTAAGCTGTTGGCATAGTTTGTGGGATAAATGCCCGCAGAGATCTTTGAAAACTAGTTGAAAGTGGGTTTTGTGCCCGGTAGGCTGTGTCGCTCGCTGTCGGTTCTGGCCATAATTGGTCAATTCAGGCTCGACTTTTGTTCATTTGTCGTCGGTTCTGCCACGAAGGCTTGTCATGTTTCTCACGGGGGAATTTCAGCGAACGATCGATGATCGCAATCGCTTGATGTTGCCTCCGGAGATGGCATCTGCCGTGTCTGATGAGAACGGTGATTTGATCATTGCGAAAGAGCGGGCTGGGTGTCTGAGTCTGTGGAAACAGGCGGAATGGCAACAACGTCTCGACAGCGGCCTCGCATTGCTCCGTCAGAAAATTGATTCTGGCCGCATGGAGCAACGCTGGGGCGACGTGCAGCGGCTTGGCCGATTACTATCGACTCGCCATCAAACCGTGCGACTGGCGAATCGTTCGCGACTCTTGATTCCCGATGGCTTCAGAACATTTCTGGGCGTTGATGCTGGCAAAGAAGTCGTGGTCGTTGGTGCTGTTATCTGCGTCGAGATCTGGAATCCCGAAGCATGGAACAGCGTGCTTCGCGAAGAGATGCCGGACTTTGGCGAGCTGTTCAAACAGTTGACTTCATAAATCCTCAGGCGAGCGAGAGAAAGAAGTCTGTCAAACCTCTAACGCCGCCGAAGGAATTCGACCTGAGACAGGTCGGACCACGTAGCCAGGCAAACCCACAATCAACTCTGGACGCAGAACGGATCGAAGCGGAGAAAAGCAAACTCACTCACGCAACCCACTCCTTCAGGTCGCTTGCTCACTCAACACGACTCGCGGCTGGCCTTTGAATCACCAGGGATGGCCTCCTGGCAGGGATGCCGCTTTTCTCTCTTCGATCCGTTATTTTTTGCGCCCTCTGGAGTTCAGGCTTCAGGCTTCAGTCTGTTTTATGTTTGTTGAATATTGAATACCCTTCTCGAGATGCGTAGAAACTTAGCAAATTGCTTCCTTCGATCGTTGCTTGCGCTCAGTCCGCCCTGAGTACAGCGGTCGTATTAACGTGTTCACTTTGGAAGCTCCGCGCTGCCCTTTACAGTTGCGTGATTTCGGTTTGCCCGTGCGTGGCAAAGTGCCTCTGCCTCATCTTTTTTGCTAAGTTTCGTCAATGCTCAATTTGTTCGCGTCGCGCGACCAGAACATCAAGAACGATGTTCTCTCCGGAATTACTGTGGCGCTGGCTCTGGTCCCTGAAGCGGTGGCGTTTGCTTTTGTGGCGGGAGTCTCTCCCATCATCGGCCTCTATTCCGCCTTTTTCCTTGGACTCATCACGGCCATTTTTGGAGGTCGCCCCGGAATGATTTCCGGTGCGACCGGAGCCATGGCAGTGATCGTTGTGACATTGGTGGCTCAACATGGAATTGAATACTTGTTTCCCACCGTCATTCTCTGCGGGATCGTGCAGATCGTTGTGGGAGTATGTCGCCTGGGCATGTTGATTCGAATGGTCCCGCATCCAGTGATGCTGGGATTTGTTAATGGCTTGGCGATTGTGATCTTTACGGCTCAGTTTGGCAGTTTTAAAACGGTGAACAAGCTCGGTCAGCTTGCCTATATGCAGGGGCCGGCCTTGTGGATCATGCTGCTGCTGGTGGGTGTGACGATGGCCATCATCTGGCTGCTGCCGAAGTTCACTCGGGCCGTCCCTGCCTCCCTGACGGCAATCCTGTTTGTGACTTCTGTGTCCGTGTTTCTCAACTCCACACTGGATCCGAAACTCGCCTCCGAAAATCAGAAGCATGTCGTCCTGACAGTGCGTGACATGCTGTTCACAAACGCAACTGCTCAGGCCGTCGCGAAGTCGGAGGCAGCGAGTCCACCGGCTGCGAATCTGGTGAATTCTGCGATCAGTGAAACCACAGCGACCGTTTCATTGCCTGTGATTCCAGAAGAAGATGTCACGTTGAGCGCCGGGCTGCCGCGTCCATTCTTTCTTGATTTTACTCTGCCGCCGCTCACGTTCGCGACACTCTGGATTATTCTTCCGTACGTATTCACGCTCGCCGCTGTCGGACTTATTGAATCTCTTATGACCCTCACGCTTGTGGATGAAATCACGGAGACTCGAGGTTCCGGGAATCGTGAATGTCTGGGGCAGGGCCTTGCCAATATCCTCTGCGGTTTCTTCGGCGGTATGGGCGGTTGTGCCATGATTGGTCAGTCGCTGATTAATGTGAACTCCGGTGGCCGTGGACGACTGTCAGGAATTGTGGCAGCCGTTTGTCTGCTGCTCTTTGTGCTGTTCCTTGCACCGTGGATTGAAATGATTCCGATGGCAGCCCTTGTTGGCGTCATGTTTATGGTGGTCATTGGAACGTTCGAGTGGGCGTCGCTGCGAATGATGCGCAAGGTGCCGGTGACCGACTATCTGGTCATGATCATCGTCGCGGGCTATACGGTGATCATGCACGATCTGGCGTCGGCTGTCGTCATCGGTGTGATAACTTCTGCGCTCGCGTTTGCCTGGCAGCACGCCAAACACGTTGGTGCTGAAATTAAGTATAACGAAGCTGGGAGCAAGATTTATCAGCTCCATGGGCCACTCTTCTTTGCTTCCGTGACTTCCTTTAAGGATCTCTTTGATCCCAAAACTGATCCTGAGGATGTCGTGATCGATTTCTACTACACGCGAGTTTACGATCAGTCGGGGCTTGAAGCGATTAACTCACTGGCGGAGAAATATGTGCAGAACGGAAAGCGTCTGCATTTGACTCACCTGAGTCAGGAGTGTCGCGCTCTACTGGATCGGGCTGGCGATCTGGTAGAAGTCAATCTCTCCGAAGATCCGCAATATCACGTGGCGACGGATCGAATCATCCCGTCGATCTCAGGGCAAGCTGCCTCCGGATCGCCAATGAATACTGCTGCGGTTGACGTGGGCTGACTTGTGTCAGGGCGGATTCGTGATTTGCTGGCATCGTTCAGGCTCGCTTCCGTGCTTAGGCCCGAAAGGGCGGCATCGCCAATGCCGGGGCCTGTAGCCCAAGGTTAAAATGTGTTGGTGATTTCATGTGCCAGCATATGCGACCCGCTGGAGGCAGCCGTCGCCATCGCGTGATTTAAGGCATCCCGGCCAACGGGTGGTTCAATCTGCCATGGAATTAATGCGGTTCGCTGAGACTGCTCGTTGACGACTTCCTGAATGTAGCGAGCCTCATGTTTCTTTCGTTCAATGAGCAGCGGATCCGTGACATTCAGTGGTGCCAGGCATTCGTTGATGACCCATGCGTATGGCTCGATCTCCGCTCGTCGCAGGTCTCGCTGCAGTTGAGCGGCTTCATGGACTGGAGTCGCCTCCGGCAGCGTGACGATCAGCACTCGAGTAAACTCTTTATCCCGCAAACGTGGCAGCAGGTTCGCGACAGCTTCTGGCATCGCGCTGGTCTGACGAGTGACCTCCCGATGATACGCCAATGCAGAATCCAGCAGCAGAACGGTATGACCGGTCGGTGCCGTATCCAGCACCACGAACCGATTCGTTCCTTCCGCGACTGCATCCGCGAAGGCTCGGAAGACTGCGATTTCTTCCGTACACGGCGAACGCAGATCTTCGGCGAGCAAAGCCTTTCCGGATTCATCCAGACCAGCGCCGGCTTTGTCCATCACTTCTTTGGAATAGCGAGCCGTCTCAACGACCGGATCGATGCGACTGACTGTCAGATTGGGCATTGTCTCACCAGCGACCGCTGCGGCGATGTGAGCAGCCGGGTCCGTCGTCGATAGATGCACCTGAAAGCCTCGGTCGGCGAGCGCCACGGCTACTGCGGCGGCGACAGTGGTCTTTCCCACGCCACCTTTTCCCATCGCCAGAATCACACCATGCCCGGGTGCAGCCAGATCATCGATCATCGCGCCCAGCGACGGAGGAAGCTGCCTATGATCGATCGTTGAATCAATACCGGTCGGTAAGGCGGACGATGCGGCCGTCGCCGATGATGGTTGTCCCAGATTTCGCAGCGCCGCAACGCCCAAAACACCGCCGGCCGTGAGCGGAATGAGCGTGCGAGGAAGATCACGCAAAACTTCCGGCATTTCCGAAACTGCCTTGTCACCACGTCGTTCCATCGCGACTGCGAATGGATCGTTCCTGTCGGTGGATCGAAACACCGCGTTGATCACAAGGTGCTGATTGCGAACTCCCAGTGCTTTCAGTTCGCCGCTGGTACGAGCGGCTTCGCGAAACGCTGTCGCCTCCGCGCGAGTCACCATGACCAGCGTTGTGATTGCTGGGTCACTCAGTGCGCGGACGGTGTCCTGATACAGCACCTGCTGCGTCTGCAGGCCAGCGAGCGGTCCCAGACACGATGTGCCAGTGGTATTGGATTCCATAAAGCCGGACCATGCAGACGGCAATGTCAGCAGTCTTAGCGTATGACCAGTCGGAGCCGTATCAAAGATGACGTGATCAAACTGCGATGTGGCCGTGGCATCTCCCAGCAGTCGAGAGAACTCGTCGAAAGCCGCGATCTCCAGCGTACACGACCCGGAGAATTGTTCCTCCATGCTGGCCACAGCGGCCGCAGGCAGAAGTGTTCGATAGGGGCCAACCATGCGTTCGCGGTAATCGGCGGCGGACTTTTCAGGATCAAGATTCATGGCGGACAGATTGGGAATGGATGGCACCGGAGTTGGATGATGCTGCAGCGGCGTCCCGAGCACCTCATCCAGATTCGACGCAGGGTCCGTTGACACGAGTAAGACGCGCTTCCCGGCATCGGCGAGTCTGACTGCCGTCGCACACGCGACCGAAGTCTTGCCAACTCCGCCTTTTCCAGTGAAGAAAAGGTTCCGAGTGGTCTGTTTCAGAAATTCCATGACTTATCTCCTTTCAGGGCGAGCTGCCGGGCGTCAGTCTGCACCTGTTCAGCAGCATCCCGTCGAACCACTGCAACAACCCTGATCCACGATCGGCAGTGACACAGATTTTGCAGCCACGCCACCAGTCCACATGTCCAACATTTCACGCGACGGATAAATCCCGCGACTCACCACGTGCCCGTCCACCATGACAACAGGCAGAACGTCTGTACCTTTAGTCGAAAGTAATGCGTGGATCTCGGTGTTCTGAATAAAAGCCTGTGGCTGCTGGGACAGGTTGTACCGTTCCACGGTGTGCCCGGCATGCTTCAAAGCATCAAGATCCGCAGCGAAACGTGGCAGAACCGGGTCAACGCTCGGACCGCAGATTCCTGTTGAGCAGCACATTGGTTTGTCATAAATCTGAATCGTCTTCATGATCGACGCTTTCCGTTGAGTACCCAAAGAAGCAATAACTTTGAAGCTGATTGTGTGCGTTGATGACTCACTGTGCGAACCAACGGTCACATAAGCTCGCACACTGGCGGCATAAGCGTTCGCATCGAAGTAAGGCAAAACCTGTGCCAGACCATCATGGACCGAGGCTGCTGCAGCGCAATGTCACCGATGGAGGCTTGCCGACCCGGCTTAGACTGCTGTCAAATGTTCAAGAGTCTCACGATCAGGGCACAATTTCAGTAGCAACAGAAATTGCTTTCTCGGCACATTTGCAAAGCCGAAACCATCCTTCCCGCTGAGTTGATACTCACCGTTCGCCGTTTCAGCGTTGCAGTTGAGTTTTGATCCAGCGATGTGCCGATCGCCAACAGTGGACGCCAAGTGAACCTGGGATGAGGCCGGGCGAAGCAATGCCACGTTCACCGCAGCGAAGTTGAATCGCGTCGTCAGCAGTAAGTCGTACAACGCCGGTAAAACGGTTTTCGGTCAACTGCATCTCGCCGCGATCGGCATCTCGGGATGATTTGTCTTTCGCAACAACTGGCAGCGGGCCGCCGTTCGAAGCGGCTAATGCCGGATGTGGCAACTTGCGACTGGCCTGCGGGTTGACCGGCTGCAATGTCCCGGTGAGCATTCCGTGCGTTCCAATGCGCACACGCACTGTGTTTCCGACGGCCTGTACCGAACCGGCAAGGTCGCGTTGACCGAGCGAGATTTGAAGTTCCTTCTGATCTTCGCGACCGATCGTCAGCAATTCCATTCCGGGCTTGGCGAATGTTCCGACAAGTCGATTCAAATCCTGTGCGACGATGCATCCGTTTCGACTCGCGCGAAGTTCGAGGCCACTGACTTGTTTCTGACATTCCGCAAGCTGCGACTTCAGCGATTCCAGATTCATCTGAGCGATGCTCAGCGCGCCGCCGTTGTGATCTCGGTTTGCGTTTGTTGTCGCAGGTCTTCCTGAGCGAAACGCTGTTGCAGGTCACTAAGTTTGGCTGAGATTTCTTCGTTAGTGAGTGAGATCAGTAATTCGCCAAATCGTCGCCAGAACGCCAAAGGTCATGAGTACGATACGTTCTCGCCCGATGGTCGTTGGCGCAGAAGAAGATTCACAAAATATCAGTCGCCGTGCGATGTCCTGCACGGTCTGTGTGGACTGAGTCATCAGATTCGGAATCTGCAACAGGTCGGACAGAATGTAATAACCATCAAATTTCATCAGCGGATTTAAGTTGAAGACCAGCGTGGATACGCTCGCCATAATGATCACGTTCTGCAGGACGTGGCGGATCAAAGCGGAATCACTGCGAGACCAGACCAGCATAGCGACGGATGAAATCAGTAACTCAACGTAGATGCCAGCCGCCGCCGTGTGAATTCGGTGCCAACGTAAACGAAATGCCCACGACGAAGAAGCATCGACATAGGCCAGAGGCGTAAACACCGCCAGCACAAACCCTGTCTCGCGAATGTTGCCGCCATAACGCAGACAGATAAGTCCGTGAGCGGTTTCATGAACGCACTTCAATCCGATCCATGCGGCCAGCAGCCAGACCCAGTTTTCCTGGGCAATCACATTTGCAGAATCTGACCAGAATCCGGACCAGTTATTCGACATCACGATCATCGCTGCGATGACGAGAATGGACCACAACACGAAAGTCGGTGGCGAAAAGATCCAGCCAAAAGCCGGCTGCAACGCTTTCAGAAGTCCTTCCGGCCGACCAAGCGGAACTTTTAGCCACAGTGGATTGAGTTTCTTCCACCAGCGATCTGAAGAACTCGACGATCGAACCGCTGATGTAGCCCCGGAAGCCGCAGCATCTGCGTCCGAAAACGATGCGAGTCCGTTGTCGAGCCACCAGGAATAAACGGTCATCGCCTGAAACTGATTCAGTGACCCGGATCCCAGTTTTGCGATGTCACGGCCAGCGCTTGTGCGAAGCTGGTGCGGCCGTTCGCAGGTGCCATGCACGGCGTAGTCGCTGATTCGATGAGTCGCGTTTCTTCTGAGAACGCATTGATAATGCCACGCCACCAATGCCGCATTGACATTTCAGCGCAGATGAGCGGCAGCGGCCGTTTGCAGAGTTTTGACATCCGGTGCAGAAGTCAGCGATTTGCGTGCCAGCAACATGGCATCAACGGCAACGCCATAAACAGAAGAGGGCGTTGTGTTGAAGTCGATGGCAACAGATTCTGAAAACGCCGATGCATAAGGCACGGAAAGGACAGAAGTCGCGGTCGGTGATGAATCGGGTTGATCATTGGCGTGAAGCGGTTTCATGATTCCGATCAGCTATGGGGGACGCAATGTCATCGGATGAAGATGCTGGAATGGCCTGTGCTGTCAATGCGTCGAGTCGCAGCAATGCGCGTTCGCCGCTCTGGTACTCACCATTCGGATTTGGCAATCGAACTTTGACTCGGATCGATGAGTTCGACGTATCAGTTGTTCGTGATACGAACTCGACCGTGCCCTCAGCCGTTATGTCGGCATAACCTGGTTGCAGTGTCACGGTCTGGTTCGGATGAAATGCGTTGCGATGTTGCAACGGTACGGAAAAAACGACAAGCAAGGGATCGAGCTGCACAACTCGAGCGACAACCGGGTCGGACGGTGAAACAAATTCACCCGCGTCTTTTGTGACTTCACTGACAATGCCGGCGATCGGCGAGCGGATGCTGCGTTGTTCCAGTTGAGCTTCGATTCGGCGAAATTCCAGTTGTTTGATTTCCAGATCTTCACGAACTGACAACATCGCCGGACTTGACGACATCGCCTTCTTTGACTTTGACGCCGGAGAGAGTGCCCATTTCCGAGGCCGCGATTGCGATATCGGAATACGGTTCAGTAAACGCTTCAACGCTGCTGGCGTCGGATGACTGCCTGGTCGCAGCGGCACTTGTCGTCATTGGGCGGGAGGAAACTGTCGCTCGTGCAGTTACCGATTGTGATTCTGCTTCGCTATTGTTTTCGTAGCTGTCTTGCACATCTCGAGACTCCGCTCGCACGTCTGTAGAAGGTGATTCCGTTGGTCGAGGATATTCGGTGCCTGATTGCGAAGACTAGGTTTTCCATGCAAGCAACCCACCGAGCGTGATGGCACCGACAATTAGCGTTCGTGTAGAGATACTTGAAACCATGTGACACCGTGGTTCTCTGATAGGCCGGAAAGCCAGATCAAAACGTGTTGCTGAGTCATTGAAAGAGATTGGGCGCTGCCGAAATGCAACACACCCAACATGACACTAGTTCAAGAACTAAGCGATGCGGTGTATGAAATCTCTAAACGAGTCATTGCGGGTGTGCTGATCGAATCAACTGCATTGACGGTAGCGAATATACGAATAGCGCAATACGGGAAGACGAGCAGAGAAGCAGGGTGGTCACCCAGCTGGGCAATGGCTTTCACTTGCTACCCGCTCACGATTTACTACATTTGCCCCGATATTCTCGACAGGTTCTCTGAACTCAGGTCAAAAAAGGAGCGCGCAGCAGATGAGTGGTAACCCATATGAAATGCCGAATTCTTATCCTGGTGCGACTGCTTCGAGTGGCGATCCGAAGTTACTGGGTGAGATCAAGTCTCAGGCGATCACATCGCTGGTTGTTGGAATCATCAGTATCTTCTGTTGCGGCATCATTCTGGCTCCGTTCGCAATTTATCGAGGTGCCAAAGCCAAACGTCTGATCGATGAAAGTGGTGTAGGGCTGGAGCATCGTGGTTTGGCGGTTGCAGGCTTTATTATCGGAATCGTAGCACTCGTGCTGCATATCGTCGGCATGCTCTTCTACATCCTGGCTGCAGTATTGGCCGCTGCTCAGCAGGGGGGTGGGTTTTAATAGCTTCGCTGCGATTCAATGAACCAAATGTGAATTGTATTCTGGCAGCAACAGAGAGAGCGTATGCTGACGGCAATTGAAGTTCTGGCCGTGATCAGCGGAGCGATTTTTGGCGATCCGCCAGCACAATATCTGCGGCAATATGGGCGCCGCTGATTCCCGTTACTCTGTGAAACGCACGCCACGTGATAGCGACCCATATGCTGATTTTGCGGCTGACGAATTTCGTTGCCGCTTGACGTTCGTCGTTCGCTCTGCCAACCTTCAAGGCTTGGCAGTCTTTTTTATGGGCTAGGCGGCGGTGACGCCACAGGAGATTTTTGAGCATGTTTAAGGTAAGGGCTTTTCTGGCCATGGCATTTTTGTTTTCTGGTGCCAGCACATCGGCGCAGTTGAAAGACGCTGAAACCATCGTTTTTCTGGGCGACTCAATCACGGCACAGGGTGCGGGTGAAAAAGGGTATGTGACGTTATTTCGCGAGGCGATCGAGAAAGCTCGTCCGGATTCCGGCATCAAAGTCATCGGTGCTGGCATTGGCGGACATAAAGTGCCGAATCTGGAAGCTCGACTTGATAAAGACGTGCTGGCTCACAAGCCAAATGTGGTTGTCATCTACATTGGCATCAACGATGTCTGGCATTCGACAAAAGGGCAGGGCACAGAAATCGGTGCGTACGAAACCGGTTTGCAAAGTCTGATCAAACGCTGCAACGAGGCGGGAGCTCGCGTCGTATTAGCCACGCCCAGCGTGATCGACGAGAAAACAGACGGATCAAATTCGCTCGACAAAATGCTTGATGAATACTCTGCAGTCAGCCGCAAAGTGGCAATGGAAACCGGTGCAACGCTGCTGGATCTGCGGGCCGCGTTTCTTGCAAATCTCAAAGAGTACAATACAGCCAACGAACCGAAGGGTATCCTGACGGGTGACGGAGTTCATTTGAATGATGCCGGCAACCGATTTGTTGCTGTCAGGATGTTGGAAGCTGTTGGCGAAGTTGCCGCGCGAAAACCAGTGCTGCGACATGTCGTCATGTTCAAGTTCAAACCGGAAGTCACGGCCGCTCAACTGGACGAAATCAACCTTGCGTTTCAGAATCTGAAAGTCGCGATTCCAGAGATTCAGGATTTTGAACGTGGGCTCAATAACAGTCCGGAAGATCATGCCAAAGGATTTACGCACGGCTACCTTTTGACGTTCGCGTCAGAAGCCGGTCGTGATGCTTATCTGCCGCATCCAGAGCACAAGAAATTCGGCGCTCTGCTGGCTGGAAAAATTGATGATGTCTTTGTCGTTGATTACTGGGCGGCGGAATAAGTTTGATGTTGTAGGATGGGTCTCCAGTCCCGTCCAGTTCTGGTTTTTTTTGTTCTTGTTCCGAGGCTCCAGCCTCGGAACACGCTGCTTCGGAGGCTCCTGCCTCCCGTGATTCTCGCTGGAGGCAGGAGCCTCCAATGCGTTGCGTTCCAGGGCTGGAGCCCCGGAACGAAGGAGGCCGGGCCATGGCGAATCGTTCAAGAACCAGAGAACAGGAAATCAACGATCGTTTTCAGGCATGGCTGGGCACGGCGATGATGTGCCTGGCATCAATGTTTGCAATTCTGATCTTCTGTGATCGCATGGATATGAAGTTGTTCCCGATGCCAGCGGTATGGGGCACCAGCCGCAGCATGCATCTGTTTGTGTGCTGTGGAATGTTTTTCTGCGCCGCCATCCTGCTGAAGTCACCTCAGTTTTCCGATGAGCAGGAGTTCACGACGCCGCTGTTCAAAACCTGCGAACTCCTTACGAGACCGGGTTGCTCACTGTGTGACGATGCGATGGAAGTACTGATCAGCTTTCAGAATGCGTTGCCCGCAATTACGGCCGTCGATATTTCAAACGACCCGCAGTTGACGCGTCAGTTTGGCGAATCTATTCCTGTGGTTGTCCTTGACGGTCGCGTGCGTTTTCGTGGCGCTGTGAATCCTGTGCTGATGCAGCGCATCGTTGATGCGGCTCGAACGCGACGACACGAAGCTGGCCACGAAGCTGATGAACATCACGATGCCTCATCAGGGCTGATTACGAACCCCTGACAAAACCTCCGCAGCTCACGCAGGTTTTGTCAGGGGTTCTTAGTCCTGATGGCTTCCATCTTTTGCCAGATTTGTGGCAGAGACTTCAGTAAATCAGACGCAATCATTCCGCGCTGACCAAGTTCTGACGCTGCCAAATCTCCCGCGCGACCGTGTGCATGAACGGCGAGTGCTGCGGCTTCAAATGCGTTCATTTTCTGGCCGAGCAGAGAAGCGACGATTCCTGTGAGAACATCGCCGCTGCCACCGGTGGCCATGCCTGAATTGCCTGTCGTGTTGATGAACAACCGCTCGCCGTTTGTGACGACAGTTCGCCGTCCTTTTAAGACCACAGTCAGTCTGTGAGTCATCGCAAATTCGACCGCGGTCGAGATGCGAGTTTCCTCGTCGTCGCTGACTGGCTTTCCGGTCAAACGGGAGAATTCGCCGGGATGCGGCGTGATGATACATGGCGACTCTGCGTTACGTTTCGCCAGAAGCCCATGTGCGGCTGCAGCATTCAAAGCGTCAGCATCGACGATGAGCGGCGCGCGGCAGAATTCCAGAACCGCTGCGACAAGCTCTACGGCCGCAGCGGATTGACCAAGTCCCGGGCCGATCGCAACTGCATCTTTCCCCGCGAGAAGCTCTTCAATGCGTTCAGTCGATACTGGTGCCAACTGTCGATCAGAATCTGTGCTCAGACCAATGGTCATCACGCATGGTTCATAATTCGCCACCACCATTTGAATCGACTGCGGAATGGCAGCGATCACAAGTCCTGATCCCGACCGCAGCGCGGAAACGGACGACAGACAAACCGCACCGCTCATCCCAACGGAACCGCCGATGATCAGAACTTTTCCAAAAGTACCCTTGTGCCCATTTTCCGGACGTCCCGGCAGCGTAGGGACGGTTTCCATGGGAAATTGTTCGGACATTGTATTCCTGTCGGAGTTTCGTTGTTTCAAAGTTTGTTGTTCGCGAATTGAACCACTATATCGATCGGCAACGCTAACGTCGATTCTCTTGCCCTGCGGGCGATGTTGATGCCGATGATGTGACCGTCGATGTCCAGCAACGGCCCACCACAGGCTGCGGGAGTGATTGCGATGTCATGTTGCAATGCCTGAAAGTCATTGCGTCGCTGGCTGAGCTCGCCTGCACGGCCATCGAGGAATTCTGTCTTTTCAAACTGCTGCCTCGGATCGTGCTGTAACTGTGCGTAGATTTTTAGTTCGTTCTTGCCGCGTTTAATGTCCACCACAATCCAGTCGCCCGGCTGACAGAGCTGCAACAAGTTTCCAATTGCATCCAGTGATATCACGGCCTTTCCGTTAAGTCGCAGGATCTCGTCATCTGCCTTCAATCCGGCGATCACTGCGCTGCTGTTGGGAGATAACTCCGTGACGCGAACGTGCTCGCCGTCTTCCTGCAGCGTTGCCCCGAAGCGAGCGGGCTGTGATGGTTCTTTGTGGAAGTCTCGGCTGATGAGTCCAGCAGCAGAGATGTTCACTGGACTGGTCGCAGCAAAGACGATCCGACCAACAAGCGACACCTCGTTTTTGGCTTCCGCAATCCCCGCGCGAATGACGACTCCATGTTTGCTGGGCATCTGCATCGTCAGAATTGCAAGGTCCCGCGCACGGTCCTGCTTGCTCAATGTTGCAAGAGTTTTTGAACCGTCCGTAAAGTGGCATTCCAGCTTCTCGCAGAAAACAATTTCGGAGAGTTTCGTCGCAACATGCAGCTCGTCGAGAATCGTTCCACAGGCTCGCACAGCGCTGCTTCCTTTTCGGTCCGTGCCGTGAATTTCGACAGTGGCTTGTCTGGCCATTTGCACGACGAAGGGCTCTGGCAGAAGACCCTTCGACGAAAGCGGTGTGAGCGGATTGGCACGACCCTGCTGCGGCAGCTTCTTCCATGAGTCCGTTTGTTCCAAGACTCGAAGAATGGCTGAGATTCGGATGTGGCCGTTGGATTCCGCAGACTTGCCGATTTGCCGATTCAGGCCTATCAACTCACCACGGCTGTTCACGAGCGGTCCGCCGGAATCGCCACTTGTCAGCGTGCAGCTTGTCTTGATTGCCGAATCATCGACCGCGAGAATTTGACCGAGTCGAATGACAGCCGTCATACCATCCGGCTCCTTTGCAGGAAATCCGGCCGCTATGGCAATTTGGCCTGCGGCGGTGAGTGCGTCTGTCGACAATGAAAAGAAGCGGATATCAGATCCGCGCGGTGAAGCGAGGTCTAAAGACAAGATCGCAATATCGGCGGACTCATCGACGAAGACTCGCTTCGCCTCGAACGCCTGCCCGCCGGAGACGATGACCGTTGTCGCAGCATCGGGCTTCAATCCATGGGCAACGGTCAGCACCAGACCGTCGGCTGATACGATGACGCCGGAAGAAACGTCGGAGCCACTACGAATTCGAACGGTCACACTCTGCAACTGCTGGCAGATATCAGTGCAACGTATTTGAATCTCTGCTGTTGGTTCGTCGCCGCAGGCAGGCCTAGGGCACGCGCTGAAGAACAGAACGATGATACTCAGGAACAGTCCGGAAATAAGTTCCGGGTTTTCACAACCCGAAGCCTGAGCGAGGGATCGGAGTTTTTGTGAGAAATCCCTCACTGACGTTTCGGGTTGTGATTTCAAGACAATGGAATGTCGGGCAGTTATTTTGGGACTGTTCCCAAGGCTGCGTAAACTCCTGTGCTGGAAGTCTTTCGGCGGTATGTTCATGGGATCATTCTATTGCGGCGAAAGGTTCGGTATCATGATCGATCACCATTCTATACAGGAGACCGCTGCTATGTCGCTACAATCACGTTCTTCACGCCGACAGATTCTAACCGTTGCTGCCGCATCGGTGTTCGTCGCTTCCGCAATGCGTGCCGCACAGGCGGCAGGGAATGCCTTGCTGGCTGATGACGACACAGAACATCCCTGGATCGACGCTCATTCACATATCTGGACCACGGATCTGGCAAAGTATCCGCTGCGCGATCACCAAACGGTCGATGTGCTTGAGCCGCGAAGTTTTACGGATGAAGAATTGATGGCATTGGCCTTGCCGCAGGGAGTCGGTCGCGTCGTATTGATTCAGCACTATCCGCATCACGGTTACGACAATTCGTATCTGATCGATACCTGGAAGAAACATCCAAATCGATTCCGCATCGTCGGCCAGATTGATCAGTCTCAACCACGTGTCGATCAGAAAATGCGTGAGATGTTAAAGACTGGCGTGACGGGGTTTCGCATTGGGCCACGTGCTGATCAGCCAGACTGGTTGGCTGGTGATGGGATCAAATTGATGTGGAAGACGGCAGCAGAGACACGGCAGTCGATGTGCTGCCTGATCAACCCATCAAACCTCAAAGAGACTGCGGAATGGTGCGTTCGGTATCCTGACACGCCGGTTGTGATCGACCACTTTGCTCGTGTGGGTGTTGATGGCACGATTCGCGACGAGGACGTTAAGAACTTGTGCGACCTGGCGAAACACAAACTCGTCCGAGTTAAGATTTCTGCATACTATGCGCTGGGTCAGAAGAAGCCACCTTATCAGGATCTGGTGCCGATGATCAAACGACTGTTCGAGGCGTTCGGTCCGGATCGTCTGATGTGGGCCAGCGACTGTCCGTATCAATTGACCGAACCGAATACTTACGCCGCTTCAATCGCCCTGGTTCGTGACGGCCTGGACTTTGTTTCCGCAGACGACCGTCGGAAACTGTTGCGAACGACGGCCGAATCGACGTTCTTTTATTCGTAGGTCGATCTGTCCTCAGATCGACAACTGTTCCGCGTGGCGAACCAAACGTGGTGGCCGATGCAGTATTGCGGCGTGGAGAACAATTCAATCGCCGAGCGGCAGAAGTTAAGCCCCTTTGGCTATTTAGCCGTGTCGAAGGAATCCGACCTGGGACAGGTCGGACTACTATTTTCCACGTCGCGTGATGGCAACCAACCGGTGTGGCTGTGGCGAGTTTTGATTTGGGTCCAGTCGCCTCGACTGGTTAGGATCTGTACGCGGTGACCCTGGGCTGTGTCGAGCGTCGCGACTGCATCAAATTGTTCGCCGTCACCGGTGTGCAGCGTTATGTTGTTGGCGACCAGGATGCCGTTTTCTGAACTCCTGGATTGAATCGATGCTAACAACGCCGATGTCAGCGACATCATCAGCAACAGCAGCGGAACGATCGCAAGTCGCCAGACAGGAAAACGATAACCCGCCGCTCGGACGATCTGCAGTCCCCAGAACACAAGAGACGACAGGACGAGCGTCCAGATGATCGATGTCATTCCCGCGACTCTGACCAGAACGCTGTTGTATGTGCGAAGTTTGTACACGATCGATTTGATTGACGTTGAGTCACCGGCAGTGAGGCCAGTTAGAGTTTCCGATTTGGCGTCATCGCCTTTCACCAGAGAGTTTGCGAATTCAAGATTCACTGCCAGCTGCCGATCGTTTGGCGCAAGCTGGGATGCTCTTTCATAACTAGCGATCGCTCGGCCCAATTGGTTGCTTTGGAGACAGGCGTTGCCAAGATCTCGGTAGAGCAAGGCATTGTGAACGCCGGAATCGACCAGCAGTTGATACTTCTGAGCGGCAGTTGTAAACAGATCGCTGGCTTCGGCTGAGTCCGTTTTCGCGATACTCACGGCGCGATCATACAGTTCGCCGGCTTCCGTCAGAATGGTCTGTTGTTGAATGGCCGAAAGGTTGACAGTAGTCTGGTTGTCCTGCAACATCAGCCGTTGGGCGCTAGCCCCGGTTGGGCTGTTTTCCGTTGCAAACGTAACCGGGGCTAGCGCCCTGCGGCTGGTGGATGCAACGTCATCCGCAACTGCTTTCCCGGCTGACGAAGCAACCACCGCCGCAATGAGAAGCATTGACGCTCGTTGCGCCGTGTTGGCAGCACCTCGAACTCTAACCGCGCGACTGGTCTCAGTCCGCTTCGATCGGCGTACCTGAGACTTGCTGATAGAGTCATAGGCGGATTCGATTTGTTCGACAAGGGCTTGAGCCATCTGCCGAAATTCTGTGAGCGATTGCTGATAATCGCCGCTCAGGCGAGACTGTTCGCAACGCTCGAAGAATGCTTCGACATCAATCGCAACCGATGACATTCCCGAGATTCGCAAGGCTCCGATGGCTGAGGCGGCGGTTGAACATTTCTGTCGTGTGCGTCTCCCGATGTAATCCGTCATCGCGGCGACAACATCTGATGAATCTTGCGCATGTTCAATTGTTTTCAGGCAGCGAGATGCGGCGGATTGAAAGCTTGGCAGTCGGCTGCCGATGTTGGCTCGATTGCGGACAATCAATGTCACCAGCCACGCAATAGGTGGAGCGATAACGAAGAACCACCACCATTCACCAGAGTTCGCGACAGATTGGCGGGCAAGAGCGGCGGCTGAGCTGTCGTTCGTGAATTCCGGTTCCATGGGCTGCCTGGCCAATGCCGTATTTTCGGAACTTCCGTCGCTGTGATGCTGCTTGCTGACTATCGCGTCCAGTGACAACGATTCGGATTTATCGACCGTAATCGTGATCGGATCACTCATCACAGTTTCGTATTTTTCCGTTTCCGGATTGAAAAAACTGAATGGGATGGAAGGGATTTGTGTGATCCCCTCGCGACGCGGACGAACGGTCGTCGAGAATAGTTTCGTGTCATCCTGCACGAATCCAGCCAGCGACTGATCGGCAACTTTGAAATCCGTAGTCAAGGTTGGCAATTCCGACAGTGGTGGAGCCTGCACGAGTTCCATTGGACCGGTGCCTGCAATGCCAATGTTCAGTGTGATCGGATCTCCGGCGTTGACGGTGGTGGGTGTTGCCTGAGTCACAATGTTGTAGCGACCAACTGCTCCTCGATAATCTGCAGGACGGCCTCCTGAAGGCACGGGCAGGACTTCGGTCGAATCCACTTTGGCTTCACCGACGATTGGTCGCGTGGCCGACACCGTCAGGCGGTTGCCAAACGGCGAAGAAAAGAAATCCTCGTCCATCATCTGAGACAAACGCGAGCCGCCACCAAATCCTCTGTCTTCAAAAAAGCCTGCAAATGGATCGCGGGCTTTGCCCAGTTCTGTGGGATAGTTGACGACGATCTGCACGTCATCCGCATCAATCTGGCCTGACCGTTTGGGATAAATCGTAGCGGTGATTTCGTAAAGGTAATAACTGCGTTCATGGCCCTCGCCGTCATCTCGAAAAACTTCCTGACCTCCGGGACGCTGATTGTTCGCAGCCAGTTCCTTCATGCGATCCGTAAAACCGCCCCAGGATGTCGTTTCGGAAATCATCTGCCACATGTCACCTTCTGACAGTGTGAGATTTCGCTCCTTGTCCTGAAACGGTTTGACCCAGATCTTCAACGTCATCTCCAGGGGCTGGCCCACGAACACTTTGTCTTTGGCTCCGTCAATTTCAACAAACAACAGGTTGCCTGTCTGGCTCTTGCTCGCGACGAATTGCAGCTTGTCTGTTGAGACGTTTTTTCCATCAACTTTGATCGTGATCGGCGGGATTTCAAACGTCCCTTCGCGGCGCGGAGTGATCAAATACTGCATGACGACGCTGCGTTTCTGCGTCTGACGACCGTTGATGATCGTGATTTGCGAACTCTGCGACGGCGCGCCAGCGGAGCGGATGTCGCAACCATCGATTTCCGGAATCGTTGGTTGTTCGTAGTCTGCTGCATTGTTGATCAAAATCTGCAGCACAACGGGCATGCCGACCCAGCCTTCTTGTGTGGAGAGCCGTACATCGACGTCAGCCGCGATTACAGAACTGCTCATGCCGCAAACTGTAAGTGCAAGAAGTGCGAGCGTAGTGGACTTGATGTTTGTTCGTTTCATGTTGATCACCTTGATTCTCTGGAAACTCACATTTCTCGTTCCGGGGCTCCAGCCCTGGAACGCGCTGCACTGGAGGCTCCTGCCTCCCGGGTAGTCACTGGAGGCTGGAGCCTCCGAAACATTGTGTTCCGAGGCTGGAGCCTTGGAACAAGGACTTTACCAGTCTTTATCAACCGGTACGCGGCGGGATCTTTCCTGTCGTTGTTGCTGCATTCGTCTCAGCATGTCTCTGTCGCGTACGGACTGCAGCATTTTCAGTGCTTCTTCACGAGTCATCAGCCCGTCTTTGGCATTCGGATCAGTCATGCCGACAGCGCCTTCGGGCTTCTTGTTTTGTTCCTGCTCGCTGGCGGCTTTCAGATCACCAGTTGGCACAGGTTGATTCTTCGCGTCCTGCTCTTCCGGTTTGCCTTTATCGTCCGGCTTCTGTTGATCAGCAGTGGCCTGCTGTTGCTGATCCGATTTGTCTTGATCCATCTGATCGGAAGGATTGGGTAGATCCGTCTGATCGGACTGATCTGTCTGAACAGACTGATCTTGCTTGTTTTTTTGCTGTTCATCCTGTTTTTGTTGATCCTGTTTCTGCTGATCGGACTTCTGCTGATCGGACTGATCTTTCTTGTCCTGCTGTTGGTCTTTGTCTTGTTGATCCTGCTTTTGTTGCTCGTCTTGCTTTTTCTGTTCTTCCTCTTGCTTCTGTTCCTGCTCGAGCTTCCGGATCAGTTCACCCGCCAGTTCGATGTTGGCACGGGCGTCAGGATTGTTGGGTTTTCCTCGCAGAGCCCCGCGATAGTTGGCGATCGCTTCGCGAAGAAGTTCAATGGCAGCGGGCTTATCCTTTTCCGCAGCCACCAGTGCTTTCGCATACTGGCAATTGCCGAGGTTGTAGCGACTGTCTGCTGCGATTCCTGGGGAACTTTTGCCGGCAACACCAGTGAAAAGCTGTTCGGCGGCTTCGATGTTGCCCTTTCTGTATTCAGCCACCGCCATGTTGTAGTTCAGCTCATCGCGCTGCTGTTCGCTGGGGACGACCTTACGATAGGCGTCGATGGCTTCATCAACTTTGCCCTCACGCAACAAGTTGTTTGCGGCGTTGATCTCACTCGCAGTCTGCCGAATATTGAGCGGCGATTGTGCCATCGCCTGCGCAGCGGACAGAGCAATGATTGCGGCGGCCATGTAGCTTGTCGTCTTAGGCCGGACCACAAGCATTGCTGTTCCAGAATTTGCTCTAGCCGCCGGAACAGCGCTGGGCTCGGTCCGGCCGACTATGACATTTGACTTTACTCGCGTTGTTATCCATACCTCAAGCAACAACAGTAGCAATGCTGGAGTAGCGAACCACTGATATCGTGCGATATAGGCGTTGATCTTCGCCGACTCGAATTCTGTCTGTTCCACGTTGGCAACATAGCCATGATAAATCTCGGCCATATTGACGTTGCGAGTCCCGGCCGGGATATATGCTCCATCTGTGTCGGTGGCAATTTGACTCAGAATCTGCCCGTTCATCTTCGACCAGACCTGCTGTCCGTCGTGCCGTACGAATCCACCTCGACGGTCTTCGGTTTCGGGGATTCTCGCCCCTTGGCTCATGTCACCAAGGCCGACAGTGAAGATGCGGATGCCTTGTTCAGCGTGAAGCGTTTTCGCCACTTCATCCGGCTTGCTTTCCTGGTCCTCACCATCCGTAAACACGACAATCGCCTTGTGGTTGTTCGTCTTGCTGATGAATCCATTTGCAGCAGCTTTGAGTGCGTCGCCCAGGCGCGAACCGCCGACTCGGACGGTATGCGGTCCGACGGCGTCGAGGGTCTGTCTGAAGTCTTCATAGTGGCTCGTGAGCGGAACAGATTGACGAGTATCGCCCGCGAAGACCACAAGGCCAACGCGATCACCCGCCATTTCATCGACCATATCTTTAATCTGCTGTTTCGCGCGACTCAGGCGATTTGGAGTAACATCTTCGGCCAACATGCTGCGCGAGACGTCCAGCACGAACATGACTTCGATACCCTTCTGCGGAACTTCGCGCCATGTTTTTCCCCAGCGGATATCCATCAAGGCAAGGCACAGAAGTGACAGACTGGCGGCAATCAGAATCGCAGAAATCCAGTGTCGGGATCTGGTACCTGGCGGCAGAATCTGACTGCGAAGTCGGGCGGTAGCAAACTTCAGCGCAGCGTGGCGACGTGCAATGATGGCATAGCCGGTGATGACCAGTCCGACCGCGACAACGGCCAGCAGCCAGATATTGGTTAGGGTTCCGATTTGGATGTCCATGTTACGTCATCTCCCTTAACCATGTCTGCTGAAGCAACAGGCGTGCCGCGAGCAATACAAATGCGATCCACAAAATCGGCGGTACGGAAAACCCGTTAACCGCGTATGGCTGAATCGCCAGTTCCCGGTAATCCACAAAATGACTCGCTTCCACTTTGGTCTTTTCGAGTTGATCGATCTCGCTGTAAATCTTTTCCAGTGAGTCCGTATCCGTGGCACGGAAGTATTTGCCGTGAGTGATCTCGGCGACTTTGGTGAGTGTGTCTTCATCAATGCTGACCGGCATCCACTGAATAACGGTGCGGCCTGAAAACGGATCCTGCACCGGCATTGGAGCCTGTCCTTTGGTGCCAACTCCGATGGTATAAATCTTAATGCCCATCGTTTCTGCCAGCTCGGCCGCCTGAATCGGTTCCAACTGGCCGGCGTTGTTTTCTCCGTCCGTCAGCAGGATGACAATTTTGCTTTTCACTTTCTCTTTTTGCCGAGCATCCAGAGCATTGAGTTTCTCAACTGCCAGCGAAATCGCATCGCCGATCGCGGTGCCGTCTTCGCTGCGATTCGTGACAATCTCAGTGTTATTCAACTGTGAAACCAGATAGGCATGGTCCAGCGTTGGTGGCGTTTCACCGTCGGCGTATCCGGCGAATGCGATGAGTCCCACCAGATCGCTGAAGCGACCTTTGAGCTCGTCACCGCCGGTTACAAATTTCCCTACGACGTTTTTGATCGCCGTCAGACGGTCGACGTGTTCCCCGTCCACCTGGAAATCCATCGCCTGCATACTTCCGCTCCGATCGACGACCAGTTCGATGGCGATGCCTTCGGTGTCGGTCACTGTTTGTTCTCGTCCTTCACGTGGCTGCGCGAGGCCGACGATGATCGCGAGGACCGCGCCGATCGTCAGTGCGCCGGGCAGCCAGGCTGCGCGCTGGCGGAGTGTCGGTGTCAGTTGCCGCGCGAGATTCAAAGAACTGAATCGCACGGCCGACTTCCGTCGAGGTGCGAATAGTCGCCATGCCACCAGCGGCAGCAGTAGTAACAGTAAGAAGTACCATGGTGAGGAAAACATCATCGGCTCTCTGCACGTTGTCGATCGCAGGACGAGACTCCAGTCCCGTCCTGATGCGAATCATGTCAGGACGGGTCTGGAGACCCGTCCTACGTTGGGTTTTGAAGTTGGTTTGTTGTTTGTTCAATCAATCGTTGAGCATCATCCATTGTTTTCTTCAGTTCAGCCGAAGACAACTGCAACCCGGCAAACCTGGCCAGGTCAGCGTTTGCAAACAGCGACGCGAAGCCTTTGGTCATCTCAGCACTCATGAAATTGTTGGCTTCGATCTCGTGCAACAATTCGTTTGTCGTCTGCATTGGACTGGCGATGTCGAACTGCAACTCCAGATAGTCGCGAAGAATTGAAGTCAGATTTTCTGTCACGAGTGTACTATCAGAAGACCGCATGGCCTCAGAATGTCGCAAGTGATCAAGTTCGCGGAGTGCCCATACGTTCGGTGTCATCCACGTCTTGCGTTTTGCAACAGCGATGAGCATCAAGGTCGCAGTTGCAATTCCTGCGAATCCTCCCAACGTCCACCAGATCCACGCATAAGAAACAGGTTCCGGTACATTGATATCCACGACGGATTGAATGTCGCGGAACTTCGTTGGATCAGCCCGGTCTTCCAGAACACTGGCGATGCGAATGGGGATGGCCTCTGTTTTCAGTGTCTGCAATTTTCCATCCTGGCGAACCTGAATTTCCAGGGACGGAATTTCCAAGTCGCCGGTAACAATACTTTCCAGCGTCAATCGCTGAGTCCAGATGCGTTGGTTGACATCATTCGCTGATGGCACGTCGGCTCGATCGACTTGATCCGTCACGTCAAAATTCCCGAGTGACTTACCGATGGACGGGAAATCCACTTTGCTTCCAACTGGAGCGGTCACAATGAGTTCGAGCGTAAAGGGTTCAGCGACCTGGACGGTGGTGTTTGAAGTCTTCGATGCCACAGTGGCCACGGTGGAGTCGGCCTTTGCAACGCCCGTGAGAACGATGAAAAGCATCGCCAAAGCGGAGAGAAATCTCGCCACAAATTTGTAGGACGGGACTCCAGTCCCGTCCAGACAGAATTCGGTCAGGACGGGTCTGGAGACCCGTCCTACACAAGCGGCGTTTACGCAGGCAGCGTCCGAACTCTCACGAATTCGGCTACGACTGGCTGTTTCGCTTTTCACGGGGAAGATCTTCATGATCGGCCCTCGCGCTTGTGGAAATATCGTCGCAACGGATCAACCAGATCTCGACCGGTTTCCAGATGAAGCGGTTCCAATCGCTGACGACGAAACATTCCGTCCCGAGCTTCTGACTGTTGCTGATAGAGCTTTGCAAACAATTCGCGGTTTTTTCGGCTGGCAGTATCCAGCGTGATCACGTCACCCGTTTCTTCGTCCTGCAGTCGCACCAGTCCTACGTTCGGCATCTCACCTTCACGCGAATCGCTGATGACCACCGGAATGATGTCGTGCTTGCGACGAGCCACCTTCAGCGTCGCTTCAAATCCGCTGTCCTGAAAGTCGCTGATCAGAAACACCACGGTGCGACGTTTCGATGTACGGTTCAGATGCTCGAGTGCTCGACGCAGATTGGTGCGACTTCCCACTGGTTCGCAATACAGCAGTTCCCGAATGAGTCGCAGAACGTGACGTGAACCCTTTCGCGGCGGGATACATTTTTCGATGTCATCAGTGAACAGAGTCAGCCCGACTCTGTCATTATTCTTGATCGCCGACATCGCCAGCGTCGCACCAAGTTCCGCCACCAGTTCGCGTTTCGTTTGATCGTTCGTGCCGAAGCTCTGCGATCCGCTCAGATCCACCAGCAGCACGACGGCGAGTTCGCGTTCTTCGCGGAATAGCTTAACGTACGGAACATCGCTGCGGGCCGTAACGTTCCAGTCGATCGTCCGCACGTCGTCGCCAACCTGATAGGGCCGGACTTCTTCAAATTCGATACCTCGACCTTTGAAGGCGGAGTTCCATGTACCGGCCAGCAGTTCGTCGACTTTGTGAGACGTACGAATCTGAATTCGCCGGATTTTGCGGATGACTTCGCGTGGGATCATTTCGGTTGCTTCTTTTGACTGGACTGATATTAAAGTAGCCGTCACTCTCCGAGTGACGAATGCCACGGGGCCGCTACTCCGGCCTGCGTCACTCGGAGAGTGACGTCTACTATGTTAATGCTGGAGCCTCGGAACAAGAATTACGGCACTGGAATGTGATTCAAAATCTCGGTCACGATCGATGCACTCGTGCGATCTTCCGCTTCGGCTTCGTACGTGATCACAACACGATGCCGCAACACGTCGAGAGCCAGATCTTTGACGTCCTGCGGAACGACATAACCTCGACCTGCCAGAAACGCATTCGCTTTTGCGGCCAGAGTCAGATTGATGGTCGCTCGCGGTGAACCGCCGAACTGAATCAAATCCTTCAGCTTCAATCCGTAGGCTTCCGGGTTACGAGTCGCCATCACGAGATCGACGATGTAGTTTTCGATCTTCTCGGCGACATGGACCTGATCCACTAATTCGCGAGCCGCCATGATTTCCTGCGGCGATGTCACTGGTTGAATATCAAACTTTGCACCGGTCTTGCTCATACGACGCAAAATCTGAAGTTCTTCATTACGGTTCGGGTAGTCAACAATCACTTTCAGCATAAAGCGGTCTGTTTGAGCTTCCGGCAACTGATACGTCCCCTCCTGCTCAACCGGGTTCTGAGTCGCCATTACAAGAAACGGTTGCGGCAGTGGAAACGTTTCCGTTCCAATTGTCACTTGTCGCTCCTGCATCGCTTCGAGGAGAGCGCTCTGAACTTTTGCAGGAGCGCGGTTGATTTCGTCGGCGAGAATGAGGTTGGAAAAGATCGGACCTTTCTGGACCACAAACGTCTGATCCTGAGGGCGATAAACCAGCGTACCGATCAAGTCCGCTGGCAGCAAGTCAGGAGTAAACTGCAGTCGTTGGAAACCCGTTTTGATCGCTTTTGCCAAACTGGCAACAGCCGTCGTCTTGGCAAGCCCCGGCACACCTTCGATCAGAAGATGCCCATTCGCCAGCAAGCCGATCAGCATCCGATGGACTAGCTTCTCCTGGCCCACCAGCACCTGATTCACCTGGCTTACAATGCGTTGGAATGGCTCGTTGTGGCCTTTGATTTCTTCAGTCAGTTGATTAATTCGATCGCGAGTATTCGTCTGAGTGGACATAAAATTTCCTTTGAGCACGTGGTCATTCGCTATTCGGGGATCAATTCCGGTCCTAAATCTTTAAAAGCAATCTACGTGCCACGTCGCGAAAGTTCAAAGTCCTTTAGAAAAGTGGCACATGCTGGCCTGCGTTGCGACTAATTTGGGGCGATTTGCCTCAAGGGGGGATTTCTGCCCCTCGTTGGAGTCCAGCCTTTAGGCTGCTGCGATTCCTGCGATTTCGCCTAAATCTGAAAATGTTTTTAGGTGACTTTTGTTCCGGAAGGGAGTGCACCGTTTGACCCGACTCGTAGAGGAGGCTTTCTCACGGCTGCACTTTGTGCAGCCGTCCTCCTCTCCGAGTCGGGTCAAACGATATCTTCCGCTGACACCAAAAAACTCCTCTCCGAAAAAGACTCGACCCTTTCCTTCAGCGAAAGTCTGACAGAACGTTGTGTACTCTGATATTCTTTGCAATGCAGTCGATTTCTCGGAATAGATTTCCGTGACTGCGCTGTACTGGCTGTCAGGGAATGTTGAATGACTGTTGCTCCAACAACTCGCATCAGCCTGCTTCTGAAACTGCGTGACGAAAACGATCAGGTCGCGTGGGAACGGTTTGTGACGCTCTACGCGCCCGTGGTATATGGGTTCGCCAGACGCAAGGGATTGCGAGATGCGGATGCGGCGGATATGGCTCAGGACGTGTTGCTTTCCGTTGTTCAGCAGATGCGAAAGTGGACGTATTCCAGCGAACGAGGTTCGTTTCGTGGCTGGCTGTTCACGATCGCTCGTAACCGGTTGAAGAACTGGCGATCCAGTACGGCTCGCCGCATGGACGCGACCGGTGGAGACGATCATCACGATGCTTTGCAGGCCGAAACTGATCCTGTGTCGGACGTTGAAGAATGGGATGCTCAGTACGCTCAGCAGGTGCTGCACCTGGCGGCAGACATCGTGCGGCAACAGGTTTCTGAACAAACTTGGCTGGCCTTCGAAATGACGGCACTTGCCGGAACCAGTGGAGCCGCTGCGGCGGAGTCGCTGGGCATATCGGTCGGAGCCGTGTATCTGGCTCGCGGGCGAGTGATGGCTCGGCTGAAAGAACAGGTCCAGCAAATTGGAGACGAATAACGATGTCAGAATCATGTCCTTCAGAAAAACAACTGCGACAGTTGATTGACGGTGCAATCGCCGACGCCGAAGCCATTGTGCTGGAGCAGCATCTGGATCGCTGCGGCACGTGTCAACAGACCGTGAAGCAGATGACTCAGGACGGAACGTTCTGGAACTCAGTGACCGCGTCGCTGGCCGAATCTCCTGCTGTCGGGCCAGAACTGGATCGCGTGATTGGCGAACTGCAGCAGCAATCACCCGAAGATGCCGAACAGATGGGTGAGGTCATTGAACTGAGGATGTCGAGTGTCGAGCCGCCGACGGAACCTAGCACGATCGGTCGTCTGAAACACTACGACATTCTGCGAGTCGCCGGGCGAGGCGGCATGGGAATTGTGCTGAAAGCCTTCGACAGAAGTCTGCGTCGAATTGTCGCGGTCAAATTGCTGGCGCCGCATCTGGCGGGCAACGGTCTGGCTCGGCAACGATTCATTCGCGAAGGGCGTGCGGCTGCGGCGATTACTCATCAGCACGTCATCACGATTCACGCGGTTGAAGAATCGCCGCCGTTTCTGGTGATGCAGTATGTGCAAGGCGAAACGCTGGAAGGTCGCATTCACCGCAACGGAGCCATGGACGTCAAGGATGCCATTCGCGTGGCCATGCAGATCGCTCAGGGACTCGCCGCCGCGCATGCTCAGGGTGTCGTACATCGCGACATCAAGCCCGCCAATATCCTGCTGGAAAACGGGATTGCTCGCGTTCGGATTACGGACTTCGGACTGGCTCGAGCCATCGATGACGCCAGTCTGACTCAAAGCGGCGTCATCGCGGGCACACCGCAATACATGGCACCCGAACAGGCCAGTGGCGACGCAATCGATGAACGAGCCGACTTGTTCAGCTTGGGAAGTGTGCTGTATACGATGCTGGCCGGACATGCTCCGTTTCGAGCTAACACGGCGATGGGAGTGCTGAAGCGACTGTGCGACCACGCTCCGCGATCCATTCGAGAAATCAATCCCGACACGCCCGACTGGTTGATGCTCATTGTCAATCGACTGCACGCGAAACGCGCGGCCGATCGTTTCGGCAGCGCGGCCGAAGTGGCCATGCTTCTGGAGAAAGGTCTCGCTGCCATGCAGAGCGGATCAGCAATGCAAGTTCCTCCAATGCTGCAGGCCGACGCCGAAGCGATTTCGTTTAACGGCAAGCCGCAGGCGACCGCGTCCTTCATCAAGTCACCTCATGCAACGGCGATTTCACCCGCACGAACTCTGCCACAGAAACTGCTGCGTCCTGGGGTGCTGTTTGCCGTTTTGGCGTTGTTGGCGTTGCCATTCGTGTGGCAGGCATCCGTGTTGGGGGCTGTGTTTTCTGTGCTGTCGCTGCTGGTTCCGAAATTGGCTCCCAAACTAACGGCCGGTCTTTTCCACCACGCTCCCGATGCTGCAACTGCGGATCCACAGGCCGCAGGTCTGGCGCGTTCCGCATTGCAGGAAACTGCGGATGAGGGTGGCTTCTGGCGAGAGCTGAAGAAGATGCCAACGATACGTCGAATCATCTGGCTGTTGGTGTGGGTGTCGCCTGCCGTCGTCTGGACGGTTGATTTCTTTGGGAATGAATCGCTTGCTGTCTACAGTCGTAATTCCAGGCGAATGTTGGGGGACTACTACGACAACATTGTCTTCATGGCGTGGTTCATGCTGGCTGCGTGGATAGTGATTGGGATGTTTTTCTTTCGCCAAAGAACGCCGGAGGGAACTCGATTGTTTTCGAAACCAACGGGCCGGACCGGCCTGCTGGTCACCACAGGTCTGGCCGCGTTGTTTTGCACGTGTGGCTACGGAACGTGGCTCAGCGATGTGTACAGCCCGGCGATTGCCCAACAACTCAATCGTCACTTAGTGGCGAGCGGGGCGTTACCAGTTGTCACCGTGCAATCAAAACACCAGTTGTTGGTGCAGCTTCTGAAACCAACGCCGGGAATGTATGTGATTATTGATGGCGACAACATCCCCGCTTGTCGTGTCAATGTCGAAGACGCAGGAGGACCTGGCGGGGGCATGGTCTCAACGACGTTTGTGCATCTGAATGACGGATCCGGAACCGGCCGTTGGCGAGCATTTGTTGGTGATTCAGAATTTGCGTCTGGCGAATTAGTTCTGCCAGACGGCTTCAGCACCCACTTCATCCAGGTTCCTGCGGCCCGGCTTTCACAACTGATCAAAGGCACGTGGATGTCCAGAAAGGCGGGTAATGGCGCTCACAGTTCTTCACCAGTAGCAGTGTATCCAGGGCGAGCTCGGGCGGAAGACCCTTCGGCATTGACGTTTGAATTCCACCACAGCGTGGCGATCACCCGTGGTGTGTTCCTCCACGAAAATGCGGTGGGCCGGAATGATCTGCAGTTTGAGATCGATGAAACGACCACACCAGCCAGCATCACGTTTACCGACAGCAAGGGCGTTAAGACTCACGGCATCATCCGATTTCAACCAGGGGTACTCGACGGTGGAATGTCTGGTGGAATGATGGGAATGGGCGGTTACGGCGGCAATTCCATCGACACGCTGACAATCTGTCTCAGCGGCACAGGAACGGTGCGGCCATGGGAATTCAAAGCGGACAAACGGTTGGGCATTGTGCTCTACGATCTGGTCCGATCATCCGAATCAAGCCTTATCTTCGAACCGCTTCCCGCCGACAGTACGCCGACCGCCATTGAAGAATCCCTGCACGCCTGGACCAAACGACTCAACGTGCCTCGGCATCAAACCAACTCACTCGGAATCGAAATGTTGCTCGTGCCACCGGCCACCGGTGTGACAGAAAAATCTCGCATGATTGACCTGCCGGACCTGAAGCACAGTGAATACGTCTACAGTGAATACGTCTATCCAGGCGGCAAGACGGTCGAGTATCCGTTCGCAATCTCCCGCGATCCGATTTCCTCGCAACAGTTTGCTCTGTTTGTGAAGGAAACTAATTACGTCACCGACGCCGAAAGAGGCCTGCCACTGCCGGAAGGCGATGCCACTCAGACAATAGGTGGCTGGACGTATCACAAAGGAAGCGCTGACGCCACAGCCCGATGCGAATGGACGACTGATCTGAACTGGAAGCTGGCTGAGGACGCAACGGTCACGACCGACGATCAATCTCACGGTGATGAATCTAGCCAGTCTCGGCCTGTTCAGGTCATCAGCCACAACGACGCCGTCGCCTATTGTGCATGGATCAGCAAACAGGAAAGCCGCCTCTACCGCCTGCCGACTCTGGCAGAAATCATAGTTGCCACACAGCTCAGCTCACTGACCGGTGCCCCGCTGAAGAATCTGAAGGCACCGACAGCCGAAACGCCGAATCTTTTTCAAGTGCAAGCATCGGGATTGACACTGAACCGAGTCCCCGGAATTGTCGCTGAATGGACAAGCCAGGAACCAGAAATAGTTGCGACTGCAAAGCACAAAGAATTGCTGATGCGATCAGCGGATGAAAACGCGAACGCTGACCCACCTTTCAGCTACATCGCCCTCCCCGAATTCCGCTCCACAGGCATCTCCTTCCGCGTCGTCGGCGAAATCCAGGTGCTGAAGCCTAAAGATTAGCCTCGAACCATCTTTCCGATATCAATTCAACGCAAAGGCGCTAAGGCGCAAGGACGCAAAGAAAAAGATCGCAGATGTGCCGGGCTTCGCGACAAGCACAACGCCTCCTGGCACTTTGCGCCTTTGCGCCTTTGCGTTGAAACACTGGCCGCAAGGTGCGGTGCTTACCACGGCTCGACAAATGAGCGGCTAATCATGGCACATCGGGACGCGAGATTCTGGTGAACTCTTCCGTCATCGCTTCCCATTGTCCTGTCAGTTCAGAAAGAATCTCCGGCTGTGATTCTGCCATGTTCGATTGTTCGCTGCGATCGGTTTCGAGATCATACAACTCCCATGGCTGATCTTTTGCAGCGACGGCTTTCCAAAGCCCCGAGCGAATGGCTCGATTGCCTTCATGCAACCACCAGAGCGACTTGTGCAGCGCCGGATTGTCTTCTGAAAACGAAGCGACAAGACTTCGACCGGGTGCTTCGGGGCATGGCGTGTTTTCTGTTGTTGCAGCGCGTTCGACGCCCGTGATTTCCAGCACCGTTGGCACGATATCAATCACATGTCCTACTGTGTGTCGCAGTTCTCCGGGCGTTTTGATTCCCGCCGGCCAATGCGCGATGAGCGGTGTCGAAATGCCGCCTTCGTGAACCCATGTCTTGTGACGTCGAAAGGGCGTATTGCTCACCGTTGACCAGCCCGGTCCAAGGCACAGATAAGTGGCCGCTGATCCCATTGCCGCCGCAGGATCATGGCCATCGCCACGCACCATCATTTCTGCTGATGCACCGTTGTCTGACATAAACAGGATGAGTGTGTTTTCAAACGCACGCATCAAACGCAGTTGATCAAGGATTCTGCCGATCTCACGATCCATTCGACCAATCATCGCCGCATGTATTGCCATTTTTGTTGCCTGAAACGATTGCTGTGCATCATTCAGGTCATCCCACGGAATCGGCAACGCGACTTCGTTTGGTCCAAGCTGGCGGATTTGGTCAGGAAAGGCATATGGCGGTCCCAGCATGCGTTCTGTCTCACTCATGCTCCCTGTAACAAGTCCGCGCGACTTCATACGTTCGAATCTCGCCTGTCTAACTTTTTCCCAACCCATTCTGTAATGATCGGCAACGCGCGCGATATCTTCGGGCAGAGCCTGCAACGGGAAGTGCGGTGCTGTAAACGCGACGTACTCAAAAAACGGATGATCCGTATGAGATTCGGCATGTGACTTGAGATGCTGGATGGCATAATCAGCGATGGCCACAGTGGAATAGTATCCATCGCTGTCCTTCATGGCTGGCAGAGACTGACCGTCGTTCCGATGCTGTTTGGTCCGAAAATAGCCGTCTTGATTTTGCAGTTCGTAACTTCGATCGAATCCTCCCTCGGCTGGAGTTCCATCGATATGCCACTTGCCCGAGTGATAGCATCGATAGCCAGTGGGCTTCAGCATCCTGGGCAGCAAAGGAGCCCAGACGGGTCTGGCAAACTTCGGACCTCCACCACCGGGAACGGTCGGCAGAGCGTCGCGATGAACCTGTTGCGGATAGTATCCTGTCAACAGTGCCGCGCGCGTTGGCCAGCAGCGGGCTGTGTTGTAGAACTGCGTATATTGCAGGCCGCGCTTCGCGAGGAGATCCAGATTCGGTGTTGCAATCTCGCCGCCGTAACACCCGAGGTCAGAATAGCCGAGATCGTCGGCCAGAATGATGACGACGTTTGGTTGTCTGGGCGTGGTATTTCCAGCTTCTGTGATCGTTGCTGTGGCGAGCAACAGGTAGAGTGCAAGTGGTCGCATCGTTTTGCTTAACCTTCGTATTAATATAAGAGCAAGCGCATGAAAAAAGGCCGATCGGATTAAATCAATCCGATGGCCTTCTTCAGGAACGAGGTTTCTCAGGCACTCGTTCAAATACACGGGGCTCGTTTCTCAGGCGAGCCATCGTCTCTCTCGTCACTGCTTTCTCACGGCAGTGTGCTGCGCTCTCAGGGCAGCGGTTGGACTCAAGGATCTCACTCCGAGTCCAGTCTCTCTCTCGACAGAACCTTTAAGCAATGACCGTGCCATTCGATGGCTGATGATCGTGATATCGGCACGAATTCACTGCCGGAAAATCAACGCAACCAATTGACACTGTGCATGTTGCGACAAATTCGTAATTCTCTTGAGGCGAACTTCACGACACGAAACTACTGTGATTCGTCGGATGCTTTTGAATTTCTTACAATGCTTTGTCTTTGCAACTTTTACAAAATTGCAGATTTTAATTTCGCTTTTTGCAGGGAACGCCTTCAGTGTCAGACGATCGACTCTCTCATCCATTTACTCCGCACGATTTCTGGATGAAGAAGGCGCTCGATCAGGCCGTACTGGCATTTGATCAGGGTGAAGTTCCGGTCGGTGCTGTTATTGTTCACAACGAAAAAATCATCGCCGAAGCCTGCAATCAGCGTGAGATGCTGAACGATCCCACGGCGCATGCAGAAATGATCGCGATCACTCAGGCGGCGGAAGTTCTTCAATCATGGCGTTTGCTGGATTGCACGCTGTACGTCACGCTTGAGCCATGTCCCATGTGTGCCGGCGCGATCGTGCAGGCCAGAATTCCTCGGGTTGTTTACGGGGCCACAGATCCCAAAGCGGGTGCCTGTCATACGCTGTTTAGTCTGACATCAGACATTCGCCTGAATCATCAGTCTGCGGTGATGGGTGGCGTGATGCAGGAAGATTGTCGCGCAATTCTCCAGGAATTTTTCCGGCAGCAGCGCGCACTTGGAAAGAAATAGACGTCGGTCTCTGCCGCAGCTCAATGAACGGTAGCGAGCGCTTTGTGGCAACTACTGCAAGACATGCCGCTATTCGACTGAATCGGCAAAAACTGCCGCTCCATACCAGTGTTTTTCGCAGTTTGACGCATCACAGTGCAGAGTCCTCGAAGAAATGCAATCAAAACTTTAAGAGGTCTTGACCCAAATTTTCAGTTGGGATAAATCACCCCTCACACGCAGCAGGTATCCCGGCAGATTCAGCCAGACTGTTGCGACTCCTTTCCAATTTCTGCTGTTCCTCGTGTTCGGTTTGCTGATCTGCTTTCGGGCAGAACAACAATCGAACCTCCTGTCTTACCTCAGGGGTTTCAGATTCATCGCTGTTCGTCTTCGGCCGCACTGAAGTGAATGGTTTTGAAATACTGACACCCAAACCCGTCTTATCTGCCCGCTTGCAGTTTTTTGTCAAACTGTATGCAGGCTCGTGACCCAGTCTTCAGGGAAGAAGCACATGCTGTCCAGAAGAATCGCCCTTACTGCCGCGCTTGGAGCGTTGGCGTTTTCACTGCAAAGCAGAGTCGCTAGCGCTCAGTTTTTCAGCAATCCGTTTGGCAATCCGTGCGGCTGCGGAACGTCAATGGCTGCTCCGATTACGGCGGCCAGTGCCTGCACGCCGATTCAAACAATGCAGGCCACTTGCTATCAAACAGTGCCTGTGACCACCTACGCTCAGGTGAAGCAGACTGTTGAAGTGCCTCATTACGAAACTACGATGGAAGAGCGAGCTGTCACGGTGATGCGACCGGTGACAACCAGTCGCGAAGTTGATGTTCCGACAGTGACGTATCAAAACGTCGTCGAGAACAAAACTGTGACGCGTGACATGGGACGTTGGCAGACGAATTATCATCCTGTCGCGAAGAGTGCTCCATGCCAGGTCGATCCGCGACCGGGTGTGATAGGCTGGATGAATCGCACGGGCTACTCCATGAAGACAGCCTTTGTGCCCAACTATACAACATCACGTCAATATGTTCCGAGCATGATGACATGCAATGTTCCGACTGTCCGCCAGGTTGCGGTGCAGGGTACAAAGCGAGTCAGCGTTCAGGAAACCAAGATGGTGGCGGAAGTTCAGAAGCAACAAGTCTCCGTCCAGAAAATGGTGATGCGGAAGCAGGAAGTGACTGTCATGCGACCACAAACCGTCATGCAGACTGTGCCGATCGGATCAACCATGGCCTACGGTGGATACAACGGAATTTCGCAGATGGCCTACGGCGGAATACTTCCTCAGACCGCTTCGACGGCTCAGAGTTCAGACTGCACCCCAACGACACAATCTGTTCAACGACCTGTACCTGACACTGTTGGTGGTGGTGCCGCTCGGAGTGCAAACCGCGACAACATTGAAGCTGATAAGCCATACGATCGCAGCAGCACACCCGCCGATGGTGCCTCGTATGAGAGGCCCGCACGGGACGACGAAGAGCCAGCGATTGTTCCGCCGTTCACTCGTCGAGATTCCAACAAGGCTGTAGTGCCGACGGCCCATCGCCGTAGCGCAGTGACGACGACAGCCGATACGACATCTGGCAGTAAATCTTCTGGCTGGCGAGCAACCCGCAAGACCAGCGAACGCAGCATTTCACAAAGCGAACTGTCAAAGCCCTCGATCTCGATGGCCGATTCAGTTCGTGAACGATAGTCGCCATCGCGGCGACGACGTGATACAGAATGCAGTCTCCCCGGCTGCATTCAATGAATCCTCTCCCCCTCTCTCCTCTCCTCTCTCTCCTTTCTTGTTCAAGTTGATGCGTCCCCTCGCGGCACCGGTATCATACCGGTGCCCATTTTCTTGCGCGGTCAGTTGGGCACACCTGCGGGAACGCCACGACTAAAAATGTCGCCAGGCTGAAGGGAATCCGACCTGAGACAGGTCGGACTACGTAGGCAGACCTGTCCTCAGGTCTGCATCCTTCGGCATCGTCGATGGCAAACTGGTCGCAGTACTTGCAGACATTGCTTTGGGAAGATTTGCTGGTACACGGTAGTAAAGATGTTACTTCGCTGAAGGGAATCCGACCTGAGACAGGTCGGACTACGTAGGCAGACCTGTCCTCAGGTCAGCATCCTTCGGCATCGTCGACGGCAAACAGGTCGCAGTACTTGCAGACATTGCTTTGGGAAGATTTGCTGGTACACGGTAGTAAAGATGTTACTTCGCTGAAGGGAATCCGACCTGAGACAGGTCGGACTACGGCTGCGGAGGTGCAGGTAAGGTTCGAGGCGGCCCGACTGGACCAGGACCTTGGCCTGGAAATCCAGGTGGGCCAGCTGGCAACATGCCCTGAAACATCGTCGGGTTGTCTTTAATGATTGTGACAATTTGCCCCGGAGCTCGGAGCGAGATTGTTACTGCAGATCCGCTATGCGATGCCGAAAGACTGTCAACCAATTGCTGAACAGGCACCTTGAGAGGTTCCGGAACAGATCCAGCACCGGCGATCGGGTAGAACTGTTTTGCAGTGGCCGCAGCTTCATTAAGTGGTGCCTGAACTTCGGTTGCAGCTTCCGGCTCAGTCAGATTCACAACTATCTTCAGATCAAGATTGCTGCCGAAATCCATCACAATCGCAGCACCGCTGATCTTTCCTCTCACGGCGTCGAAGATTTTGCGAGCAAATGGAGCTGAACCTTGCGGTGCTTCCGGAATTGAGCCGCTCATGCCGGGCAACAACGGACCGGCAAACGCCATGACCAGCGGACTGGCATTGGAAACGAAGCTGAACTGTTCGTTTGTCGCTTCGCCAGCCCCATTGGTAATCACATTCTGAACCGCCTTTTCAACGCCAAAAACAAAAGTGCTGGCATCGACCTGGTAGAGTGCAACCTGAGGCTGATTCGGCTGCTGATTTTCGATCAAATAGTATGTCTTACTTTCGAACGTCGCCTCCACGCCTTTACTGGCGGCGATGACGTCTTCTATCGCGATATCTTTGTTCGTCCGCAGGACACTGACGGCATTTGCGCCGCCGAACACATTTTGAGCCATAGCTGCCGGGTCTTGACCGCCAGCCGCCATCATTCCCATCTGCATCATGCCGCCGATAAAGTTGCTGATACCAGATGTGACGGAATCAATGTCGTTGGCATCAAATCCGATCTGAGCTGTCATATCGGTCATGCCTTTTTCAAAATCGGGCGTACCTTTCATCGGTGCGACAAAACCGCTCGCGAGGATATCTGCGGGACGAGCATAAACGACAAAGTCTGCATTTGCGGGCAGATAAGACGTATCGATTGGTCCTGCATTCGCCCGAGCAGCGGGCAAACCAGGAAGTGCCGCTTTGCCGCCAAGAAACGGATTGCTTGAGCCGGACGCAACAGGCGCTTCAGCCATAGGGACAGTATCGGTTTTCGGTGTGCCTTTCGCTGCGTCTGTTTTTTGGGGTGCATCCGCAGCGGCCAGTAAATCTTTGGCTGGAGTGACCGGAGCGTTTAACCGTTCTTCGGCTTCCATCCGAGCTTTGTTTTCAGCCAGAATCGCTTCTGCTGCTTTTTGCTGTCGTGCTACAGCTGCAGCCTGTTCCATTTCTGCTTCACGCGCTGCAGCCGCATTTGCCTCGGCAAGACGTTCTTCCTGCGACATCGACGAGAGGCGTTTGATTAGACGGTGAGCTTCCTGGCGAGACACAAGTTCGCCGTTGATTTTGGCAGTCGTTTGTTGCTCAATGATCTGGCGAACTCCACCTTGAACATCTGTGAGTGCCAGATTGACCAGTTGAATGTCCTTTGCAGACTTCTCACGTGTTAATCCGTCACTGAATGCTAGTTTGGCTTCGTCCATCCGCCCCAGATCGGCCAGCGTGATCCCGCGAAAGTAATACATGCGCGGGTCTTCGGTGTTTCCCTTGATCGCATCCTCAAATTTTGTGAGTGCCGTCAATGAGTCACCAGCTTTGTAGGCAACGATACCTTCTCGATAAAGTGCCTTGGCAGCTTCAGCCTGCGGATCGGACTTCAGTTTTGCACGAGCTTCCGCGCGGTACTTTTCGATCTTCGCTCGAGTTGCACCCTGGACATTTTCGAGCGCTCGATTTACAAGTCGTGAGGACGTTGTTTCGGCTTCCAGCTTGGCGGCTGCACGCAAATCCTGTTCAGAATCCGTACCGAGCTGCTCCGAAAGCAACGCGCGATAATAATATGCGCGAGGGTCACGCGTTCCTGCTTCAATGATTTGCGTTAACAGTCCCTGAGCGCCGTTCAAATCGCCGACATGCCAGGATTCGACTGCGACCGCCAACTGGTCTGCCGGAGATGGTTCGGCTGGGTTGCCAATGGAAAATACTGACGATACCAGAAAGACTAACGAAAGAACGACGCTGTTTACGACGACTCGCAATCTCATGAAATGACCCCCCGCCCGCGATACGATGAACCCGATTTCTACCGACATCATTTCACAGCATAGTCATGGCTCTGGCAATCTTTCGGTGCGAAATTACCCAAATTTAGCCGTAATTTCAGATCTGATCGCTGGCTGAACGACTTGGTTGCCGAACCCTGACAGGCTGCACAATGAGCAAGGTTTCGTATTGAGCTGAAACCTTGCCCTTGCCGGAGCATCGAGCTGTCAATTGCTGTTTTATCAGCCGAAATGCGTTAGCGGCGTGTTGATTTAGTCGTTTAACCCGACTCGAAGAGGAGGTGCTGAGGAGTCTGCCTCCTCTTTGAGTCGGGTTAAACGTAAGCAATCTCGGCACAGACGACATCGACAGCTTGATTGCCACACGGCGACAAGTCGCCGTGTTACAGATCATGCCTCGTCCAGCAATTCCACAGCGGCGAATTTTTCGCCTTCCAGCATCGACAGGCTGGCACCGCCGCCAGTGCTGACGTGAGACACTTTGTCGGCAAATCCCAATTGCTGAATTGCTGCAGCACTGTCGCCGCCACCGATAATGCTGGTGGCAGAACTGTTAGCGATGGCTTCGGCGACGATACGGGTTCCTGCGTCAAACGGTGGCATTTCAAACACGCCCATCGGGCCGTTCCAGACAACCGTCTTGGCACTTTTCAATTCTTCTGCGTACTGAGCTGCCGTGGCTGGGCCGATGTCGAAGCCTTCGAATGTGTCCGGGATTTCTCCGGCTTTGACCAAAACTTTGTTGCAGTCACCATTGAAGGCATCGCCACAGTGTGTATCGACTGGCAATACAAGTTTGCTGCCACCAAGCTGGATGAGTTCCTTTGCAAGTTCAACCTTGTCGAGTTCGACGCGGCTCTTCCCGACCTTGCCGCCTTTTGCCAGCGAGAACGTGTAAGCCATAGCTCCACCGATCAGCACTTTGTCACAGATGCCCAGCAGGTTCTTAATAACGTTGATCTTGTCGGAAACTTTGGCTCCACCAAGAATTGCGATAAAGGGTCGCTGAGGATTGGCGATCGCGTCAGACAGATACTGGATTTCTTTCTGAACCAGGAATCCGACTACGCGCGGCTTTCCAGCCATGGCCTGAGGCACTGCGACCATGGAAGCATCGGTTCGGTGACATGTTCCAAATGCGTCGTTGCAGTAGATGTCAGCGAATCCGGCGAGCTTTGCGGCAAACGCGGCATCACCTTTCTTTTCGCCCTTGTTGAATCGAAGATTCTCCAGCAACAAAACTTCGCCGTCTTTCAACGCGGCGACTTTCGCAGTCGCGTCGGCATCGACAGTGTCCGTTGCAAATGTCACAGGCTTGCCGAGCAATGTGGAAAGAGTTGCTGCTGTTGGCTTGAGACTAAACTTCGACTGATCTTCGCCGTCTTTTGGCTGGCCGAGATGGCTGCAAAGAATCAGTTTGCCACCGCGATCGATAACCGACTGAATTGAAGGAACCGCCATGCGAACGCGACGCTCGTCGGTGACATTGCAGTTCTCGTCCAGCGGCACGTTGAAGTCCACTCGCATGAGCACGGTTTTGCCAGCAACATTTACATCCGCAATTGATTTCTTCGCCATGATTTCGCTTCTTTATCGTCGATTCATAAACCATCACAAAACACCGCGTCCTTCACCCGAATGACGCATTTTGAAATGTATTTTAGCGAACTGCCGCCGTCCGTCACGGCAGCGGCCGGAATTCCATTCGCAGCGATTTCAGCGTTCCCACGGATGACCCGCGTCGCAAATTTGCTGGCACAAAGATCGTGTAAGGCAGGCTTCCAGCCAAAGTTGTTGAGAATAAATAGAAGCATTTACGGAAGTTAAACGTTTCTTAACAATTGAAAGCCAAGCTCCCGAAGAGGCAGTCAGCGACGTTAACATAGGAGCTCGCTAAGACTGCCACTTATCTCTCTTGTGCGAAAGGGATTATGTGAGAACGCTTGGTTCGGTCGCAGTTTTATTCGCGGCAATATTGACGATTGGGTGCGGTTCGCCACCTGCTGACATTCCGAAAGTGAATCTCTATCCTGTCATGGGAATTGTCTCGGTCGATGGAAAACCGGCGAAGGGCGTTCATGTCGTCCTACATCCTGTTGGAAATAATGATCCATCCGCTGTGACTCCAAATGGCATCACAGATGACACTGGTGTATTCAGCCTAACGACGTATTCCGTTGCCGACGGTGCCCCGGAAGGCAGCTATCAACTGTCGTTTTCATGGCCTGAGCCCGCATCGCCGGGTGCCGGTGACTCAGATGACTTTATTGAAAAGTTGCCATCTCAGTACCAGTTTGCAGCGTCATCAGGTGTTGCACTTGAGGTCAACACTAATACTGAAGCAATGCCACTCTTTGAGCTTTCAACATTGTAACGCGATCTTGTGCGTTCCCGAGTTTTCAGTTAGTTCCCCCCCCCCCCTTTTGGTCAAAGGAGTTTGTAAACTTCGTGCAAAAGTATCTTTTGTCT
>Ga0105055_10001052_pt1 | contig 44905 bp, 40 predicted proteins | sample BON03_FD_78090 | JGI IMG/M metagenome (GOLD analysis project Ga0105055, IMG submission 78090) | Freshwater microbial communities from Lake Bonney liftoff mats and glacier meltwater in Antarctica - BON-03 | ecosystem: Environmental > Aquatic > Freshwater > Ice > Glacier meltwater | place: Lake... | reverse complement strand
TACCGTCAAAGAGAAAATAGTATGGCACTACAAATCACTTTGGGACTGGAACCAAGCATCCATGCGGGTTGGCGGGCGGTTCGGGCCAAAAATGGGCTAAAAGTTGACAAACTTGGGCTAGGGGGCTGATCCGGCTTGGGGCGGCCCGGCGCCGGATCGGTTGCCCCCACGCTCCACCGCTGCGCGGGTCGCTGCCCCCCTAGGGGGCTGATCCGGCTTGGGGCGGCCCGGCGCCGGATCGGTTACCCCAACGCTCCACCGCTGCGCGGGTCGCTGTCCTTGGTCAAAACCGTCTGCTGGCGACCTCCAGCAAACCATCAAAAATCAGGCTATCGACCAGCTCGACCTGGGTTGACATGCTGGGGGCCATCTTCCAGCCGGCGCCGCCGGTCATGTAGACCACCGGCTCGTCGCCGCAGTGGCGGCGCAGGTTGTCGACCATGCGCTGCACCGCACCGGCAATGGCGAAGGTGCCGCCACTGGTGAGCGCATCGCTGGTGTTGGTGGGGAAGTCGCGCACCTCGCCGGTGGGCACGTGCAGGCCAGCGGTGCCCGACTCCAGCGCGCGCAGCATGATGCCGTGACCCGGCAGGATGATGCCGCCCAGAAACCGGCCTTGCGCGTCCACCGCTTCTACCGTCACGGCGGTCCCGACCATCACCACCACACAGGGCCTGGGCGCGCCCTGGGCCAGCACCCGATGGCGGGCGCCGATCATGGCTACCCAGCGGTCCGAGCCCAGGCGCGACGGGTGGTCGTAACCGTTGATCAGACTCGCTTCCTGCTGGCTCGACACCACCCATCGCGGAACCGCGTCCCACAGCTCCAGCTGCTCCTGAACCCGGCGCTTGACCGCGTCGCCCGCGACCACACAGCCCACCACCCAGCTCGGCGTTGGCAGAGCAGCCCAGTCGCCTTCGGCCAGGGTTTCGATGTTCTCCAGGAATTGCGCGCCCTGGGCCAGCAGCTTGGCGCCAGGCACCGGCGCGTCGTACATGGCCCACTTCAGGCGGGTATTACCAACGTCCAGGGCCAGAAAAGTCATGGCTGCATTATCGCCACGCGCCATGCACCGATCTGGTGCCACGCAGCCAACTCAGATCAAGCCAACCCAGCAGGCGCGCTGCACCGCTGAGAGCTTGTTGTCGGTCCGCAGCTTGGCCATCGCGTTGGCCAGGTGGTAATTGACTGTGCGCTCGGAGCAGTCCATGCGGGTGGCGCTCTCGCGTGCGGTCAGACCTTCAAACGCAAAATTCAGGCTTTGCTGCTCGCGTGGGCTCAGGCTGACCCGCTGCTCGGCGATCGCGCGCCGCAGCATAGGCCATATGTTGTAGGCCGACCAGGCCAGGGCCGCGGCCTCGGTTCGGTCAGAAAACATGCGCGGGCTGAACAAAAAACATTCAAAAGCGCGCCCGGCGGGCAGGCTAAACGCCACCCGCACCAGCGTCTGCTGCCCATGGGCCAGCCAAAGCCGGCGCCAGCGGCCAGCCGGTTCGAATGATGCTTTGGAAATGTCCTGCCAAGCCACCAGCGGTGCGTCGCTGTCGCGCCAGTTGGCACCGAAATCGCCACTGTCGGCCAGCGCCCTGGCTGCGCCCAGCAGCCGCGGCGGGTGGACCGCCAGCACATCGCGGTCGTCGCGTCCACCCAGCGGATTGGGACCCAGCACCACCACCGCCTCGACACACTGGTCGCTCAGCGCCGCTACCCAGTCGGCCATAAGGGCATCAACGCCCAGGCTGTCAAAGTTGACAGGCAGTGTCATGGTCGTCACCTCTGGGCACCGCGACAATACGCGACCCGCCAGAATCTCTGGCCGAGCGAAGAAGATTGAATCATTGGAAGAAGAACATGGTGCCTTTGGATCGCTGGTGGTTCCACAGCGCAAAAAAACGCCTGCCGCGGTGGTTGCTGCAAGAGATTGTCCACGCACCGCTGGAGCCGATTTTGCACCCGTCAGCCAATCGACTTCTGTGGATTGGCTGGTTTACTTTTTTGGGCCACTTGACATTCGGCTGGATTTGGGGCGTTTGGCTTCCACAGCCCTACGAAAATCCTGTAGCTCGGGTGGTCTTGGCGCTTCTTGCCGCAATTTATGTGCTCCCAGCAACCACTCGCGAGCCTTCTTCGGGGCAGAGCGGCTTGCTGTTTGGCGTCGCAACCTGGATCCAGTTACCTTGGTTTTTCACCTGGATGTATTGCATGAACGGTGGCGATGCTGCCTGGCTTGCAAGCTTGACCGCCATGATCTTGATCTACTTTCACGCTACAGACTGGCGCTTGGCTTCCGTTGGCTTGATGAGCGGAGGCATTGCAGGTTGGCTCACCGCAGTTGCGACCCAAGATCCCGGCGCGGCGTGGAGCCATCCAGCTGCCAATTGGGTGGTTCTTGCGTTCGCGAGCGGAATGGGTCTGATGTTGGGACTTTCCAGCGCCAATCTCAGGCGCACACGGCTGATCAACACACTGAGCGCGATAGGCGTGATGGCTCACGAGCTGCGCACACCGCTGGCGACCGTGAACCTGATGGGCGACGTGTTGCGCACCCTGGCACGCAACGACCCGCCAGAGCACAAGAGCCGCAAGATCGACGATCTCGCCACCCGGCTGCAAAACCTGGTGCGCAGCATGAACCGGCAAATTGACACCCAGATCTCCAACGCCCAGCTGATGCGCCTGCCGCGCGAGCCGAGGCAGATCGACGCGACCGATCTGGTCAATGAGGTGATAAAAAACTACCCCTACCAGTCCTCCCGCGAGCGCGACTGCGTAAGGCTGCACGTCCAGAGCAACTTTTCTTTCCTCGGCTCTCGCGCCTTGTTTGCGCAGGTGCTGACCAACCTGCTCAAGAACGCGCTGCATTCGCTGGCCTCGGCCAGCAGCGCCCCGAAGCCGGGCGGCCTGCGGCTGGATGTAGGCTTGCACCAGGGCAAAGGTCGCATTGCGGTGAGCGACCATGGCGTGGGCATTGGCCACGAGCAAAAGGCGCGCATCTTCGAGCCCTTCTTTTCCACCCAGTCGGGCGTGGGGCACGGCCTGGGGCTGACCTTCTGCAAAAACGTGGTCGAGGCCGCAAACGGCAGCATCAGCGTGCGCTCTGAGCCCGCCATGGGCGCGGTGTTCATGATCGATCTTCCCTTGCACCTGCCCCCCACCGACGCGCTGCGCCCAGCCTGAACCCGGCCTTTCAAAATGTCCCTCACCTTCTCCCTGTTCCACCGGCCTGGCAGCGTCCTGTTTCTGGACGACGATACCGAGTACCTCGACATGCTGGGCATGGTGATGCCCGGCCACTGGCAGATTGAGCTGTATTCCCGGCCAGCGGCGTTTGCCCGGCGCATGCAGGGCGAGCCGGCGCGCTGGGAGGCCGATGCCGCCGCCCAGCTCCATATGATCGACCGCTGGCGCCAAGGCCAGCCGCTGCTGCCGCAAATGCTGCGCTATTGGGCCAACCACCCGCAGCGCCATCAACTGGCGAAAACCAGCGTGATCGACTACACCATGCCCGGTACCAACGGGCTGCAGGTATTGGAGACTCTGATCGACTGGCCAGGCTCGCGCGTGCTGCTCACCGGCCAGGCCGACGAGCAGGTGGCGGTGCAGGCATTCAACCAGGGGCTGATCGACCAGTACGTGCCCAAACAGGCGCGCGACATCACCCGGCTGCTCATGGGCGCGCTGCGCAAGCTGGGGCAGGCCGCGCACCCGAGGGTCAACACGCTGTGGCGCGCCACCCTGCGCACAACGCAACAGTCGATCCTGCAAATTCCCTCGGTTGCCCAGGCGCTGCAGGCCTTCACCGAAAAGCACTGGGTGGAATACGTGGTGCTTGATCAGCCGTTTGGCTTGCTGGGCATGGATGTCGCTGGGCGCTGCCACTGGCTGCAACTGGAACCGGTGGCCAGCCTGGGCGACCTGGCGGAGCTTGTCGGCTCGGCCGGCCTGGGGCTGGAGACGGTGCAGGCGGTGGCGTTGGGCCAGCGACTGGCGGCCGTTGAGCTGCACCAGCAGCTGAGCCTGCGCGGGCCGGTGCGCACAGCCCCAGCCATGCCCATGGGTGAGGACGGCACCTTGTGCGCCGCCCTGTTCACGCTCGACCCGGCCGATCTGTCCGCCCCGATCTACCCTTACCGGCACTTCCTCGAATCCCAGGGCGGGCGGGCCATTCACGACGATTGAGCAGCGCCGGCACGGTTGCGCCGCGCGATCGGCCAGTCCCAGGGTTTTACGATCAGCGCGATCTCGCGCAGGGAACTCACCACATGGTCCAGCTCTGCATCGGCCAGCGAAGCATTGAGGGTGAGCCTCACCATCGCACGGTTGCGGCTTGTCGCGGGGGCGCAAAAGATGGCGCCAAATACACCGCGCTTTTCCAGCTCATCCCGCAGCTGCATGGTGGCGGTCTCTGTGCCGGCCTCCAACGAAATAATTTGTTCAGTGCCTTGGTGAATCGGGTAGCCAAGATCGGCAATTGCCTTTCTCATGCGAACCGTCAGTGCCTTGAGTCGCGCGCGCTCAGCGTCGGCCCGCTGAAGCACACCCACGGTTGTCCTCAGCGCAGCGACCTCCGGTGGCAGCAGGCAGGAGCTGAAGATGTTGGGGTAGCTGGAGCTGAGGATGTAATAACGCATGCTTGCTGGCGCGCTAAAAAATCCTGCGCGCCCTGCAAAAGCCTTGGCCAGGCTTGCCGTGATGAAATGAACCCTGTCTGTGAGCCCGAGTTCGGCGCACAAGCCTGCGCCCATCGGCCCGTGTGTTCCAAGTGAATGAGACTCGTCCACCAGGATCATGCCGCCATGCTTCTCGGTGACTTCGACCATTTCCTGCAGAGGACACATGGCGCCCGTGGTGCTGTACACAGAATCCACCACCACGATGCCCGGCCCTTTCCGTTCCATTACACGGTCCAAATGGTCTGGGTCGTTGTGCCGAAACGCGTGGGAAGGCGCTCGCGCCGCGTGAGCGCCTTCCCACGAAGACGTGTGAGCGAGTGAGTCAAGAAAGACGGGCGTGCTGGCATCGGCAATTGACTGCAGCAAGCCCATATTCGCCGCGTAGCCCGATTGACAGACGAATCCATCTTCCTTGCCGATCCAGTCACAAATTGCTTGCTCCAGCGCGCGCGTTGGATGTTGTTGAAGCAAAAAAACACCGGACTGAACGACGAACTCCGAACCCTTGGTGACTGCGGCGACATGGGCAGCAACGATTTCGGGATGCCCAGTTACGCTGAGATAGTCATTGCCGTCCAATCTCACCGCGTTGGGCCCGGGTGCGCTGCCATGCAGCACGAACTTGCCTTTCCAGGGTCCGTTCCAGCGCGGCGTGAAGTCGCGCTCAATACGGGCCTGCAAAGCACCGGAGAGCGGTGGGTCAACCGCGACACAGTTTGATGGACGTTCCTGAACCTTCATGGCGTTTTCCTTCAACGAAGCAAAACTCCATTGAAAAAAAAAATTCGTGAAAAATCTCACGCACCCTGTCAGCTTTAGCAGGGGATATCAATCTTTAGAATTCATTTTTTTTGTTTGCAGCCGATAACGCACCCCGGCAACCCCGAAGAGCACAGGGTTTCGCCGCCGAGCCTGGGGGCCTCGCGGTCCCGCTGCCTCAGTGCTGCCGCCAGGGCAAGCCATGGTGGCGCCAGCCGCCGGTCTGGCCCCGGTGTGCCTTTGGATTCCGATCGCCTTCGAAGCCCCCGAAGCCCCCGAGGATGTTGTGGGCCTCCAAACCCAGCTGCGTGGCGCGCTGGGCGGCAGCGATCGAGCGCACGCCGCTGTGCCACAGCAGCACCAGCTTTTGGCTGTCTGCTGCGGCTTGCTGCACCGCTTGGCCGAATAGCGGACTGAGCGCCATGCCGGGCCATTGCTTCCAGGACGCCACCACCGCGCCGGGCGCGAAATCGACCCACTCGCGCGCGGCATCGGTGTGCACGCCCACCAGCACCGCCTCGCCAGCCTGCACCCATCGCCAGGCCAGCAGAGGCGAGACGTCGCCCGCCTACGAGCCCGCCAAACCAGCCTACAGCGGGCGCGGCTGCATGAGAAAGGCACCCTCGAGTTTGTAGCGCATGCCAGAGTTCAGGCTGACCATCACCGCTTCGTCGATGCTTGGGACGCAGCAGCTTCAGCGCGGCCATGGCGGGCACAAACGCCGCCTCGCTCTTGCCGGTGATGTGCATGTTGCCGGCCTTTTCTTTGCCAATGCTGGAATGGCGGTGGTTCTGGTGGTCATGGCAGGGTCAGACGGTGGTGGACTCGGCCAGCGCGAGCAGCACGCGGGTGATGCTGTAGCAGAGCGCGCTGGCGCTTCCGGACTGAAAGTCGGTGCGGCCGCAGCCGTTGATCAGCAGGGTGTCGCCGGTGAACACAGGATCGCGCCAGACGAAGCCCATGCTGCCGGCGGTGTTGCCCTGGCGCGTGCGAGGCCAGCCGCGTCTCGCCGCCAAAACGCAGCCTGTGCCATTGCTCGCCTGCACGCCAGCGGTTGCGGTGCCCGGTGCCGCAACCCAACAGCGCTGCGGTTCAGGCGCCCACGAGCTCAGCCAATGGGCCAGCGCTGGTGATGTGCTCGGCATGGGCTTGGGTTTCCACCGTCCACACCAGCTTCAGGCCGTAGGCCTGCAAAACCGCCAGGTCGCACCCAATCTGCTCCTCCACCGGATCGATGGTCAGCGCCTCGCGGCTGGCCTGAGCGAACAGCAGGTAGGTGCAGGTGCCGCATGCGGGGTCGAAAAGCTGGACGGGGTTGGTGTAATTCGCAGCCGCGTCGGCACGGCGTAAAAAGCGGGCAAAGGTTTTTGCTTGCGATCGGGCACGCAGGTTCGACAAACGCCCAGAGCAGTCAGCAGACACCAGACACCAGACACGCCCCCAGCAGCTGGCGCAAGCCCCGTTTTGCAGCGCCCTATTGGTCAAGGCGGCGATGCCAGCAGCACGCTGGCGAGCGGCGTGCCGACCCCCACAACACAGCGAATCCGGTTACCATTGACGTTTACGTAAACGTCAACCAGACCGGCACAAAAAAAGCGCATCAGCAAAACGACCAGAGACCAGCATGCCCCGACCCGACGCTACCGACCTGCCGTTTCCGCTCGCCGCCATCCGGGCCGCAGAGGGCAGTGTTTGGAGCGACTGGCAATGGCAAGAAAGCAAAGCGTCACTGTCCGAATGGGACCCCGGCGCCAAGCCGTTCTCCGAAGGCAAGAAGGGTGACGACAAGGAATTGGTGGAGCTGTTGGCGCAGCAAATCGACGCCCTGCAAAACCTGTTTTTTGCCGACAAGCGCTACAAGCTGCTGCTGGTGTTGCAAGGCACAGACACCGCCGGCAAAGACGGCACGGTGCGCGGTGTGTTCGCTCGCACCAGCCCACTGGGGGTTCACACCGTGGGCTGGAAAGAGCCAACCGAGACTGAGCTCGCGCACGACTTCCTCTGGCGCATTCACCAGCAAATACCCGGCGCGGGCCAGATCATGGTGTTCAACCGCAGCCACTACGAAGATGTGCTGGTGCCGGTGGTCAACAGCCAGCTCACACCCGAGCAAACCCGCCAGCGCTATGCCCAAATCAACGCCTTCGAGCGCTTGCTGGCGGAGTCGGGCACCGTCATTCTGAAATGCCTGCTGCACATCAGCAAGGAAGAACAGCGCGAGCGCCTGCAGCAGCGGCTGGACGACCCAGCCAAACACTGGAAATTCAGCTTGGGCGACCTGACCGTTCGCAAGCAGTGGGACGCTTACAGAATTGCCTACGACGCCGCACTGGCCGCCACCCACACCGCCTGGGCACCTTGGACGGTTGTGCCAGCAGACTCCAAAACCCACCGCAATTTGATGGTCGCCACCCTGGTGCGCGACAGCCTTCAAGCGCTCAATCTGCGCTTTCCCCCGCAAGACCCGGCCCAAGCGGGCTTGCGGGTTGCGTAAATCCCTTTCTCTTGCAAGGACCTCGCCATGACACAACTCGCCGCCGACTACCAAGCCCTGGCCAGCTACCGCCCCACCAACAAGGTGCGCTTCGTCACCGCTGCGAGCTTGTTCGACGGGCACGACGCCGCGATCAATATCATGCGGCGCATTCTGCAAGGCATGGGCGCCGAGGTGGTCCACCTGGGGCACAACCGCTCGGTAGACGAGGTCGTCACCGCCGCCTTACAGGAAGACGCCCAGGGCATCGCGATCAGCTCCTACCAGGGCGGTCACGTCGAGTATTTCAAGTACATGGTCGATCTGCTGCGTGAGCGCGGCGGCGAACACATCCAGGTGTTTGGCGGTGGTGGCGGCGTGATCGTGCCATCGGAAATCAGCGAGTTGCAGGCGCACGGCGTGGCGCGCATCTACAGCCCGCAAGACGGCCAGCGGATGGGCCTGGCCGGCATGATCGGCGAGATGGTGATGCGCTGCGACAAAAACATCAGCAGCCTCGCGCCGAAAAATCTCGCTGCGATTGAGGGCCACACCGAGATGGGCTGGCGCGCGCTGGCGCAGCTCATCACCGCGGTGGAAAACGGTGGTGCGCCAGCCGAGCTGCTTGAGACGCTGCGCAGCCAGGCGGTCCAGATCAAGACTCCGGTGATCGGCATCACAGGCACCGGCGGCGCGGGCAAGTCCTCGCTCACCGACGAGCTGATCCGCCGCGTGCGGCTGGACCAGCACGACGCGCTGCGCATTGCCGTGATCTCCATCGACCCGTCGCGCCGCAAGAGCGGTGGCGCCCTGTTGGGCGACCGCATTCGCATGAATGCGATCAACCCCTGGCAGCAGGGCCCGCGCGTCTACATGCGCAGCCTCGCCACGCGCGACACCTCCAGCGAGATCAGCGCGGCCCTGCCCGACGTGCTGGCCGCTTGCAAGGTGGCAGGCTTCGATCTGATCGTGGTGGAGACCTCAGGCATTGGCCAAGGCGACGCAGCCATCGTGCCCTATGTCGACGTGCCGATGTATGTGATGACGCCCGAGTTCGGCGCTGCCAGCCAGCTGGAAAAAATCGACATGCTCGACTTTGCTGAGTTCGTGGCCATCAACAAATTTGATCGCAAAGGCTCGCTCGATGCCTTGCGCGACGTGGCCAAGCAGGTACAGCGCAACCGCGAGGCGTTCACCGTCATGCCAGACGCGATGCCGGTGTTTGGCACCATGGCTGCGCGCTTCAACGACGACGGCGTGACCTCGCTGTACCAAGCGCTCAAGGTGCGGCTGATCGAGCTTGGTCTGCCACTGACCGAGGGGAAGCTGCCCGCGGTGAACGTGCGTCACAGCACCAACCAAACACCCATCGTGCCGCCAGCGCGCACCCGCTACCTGGCCGAGATCACCGACACGGTACGCGGCTACAAAAAGCGCGCACGCGCCCAGTCCCGGTTGGCGCGCGAGATCCAGCAACTGCGTGAAGCCGCGCGCATGCTGGGCGTGGAGAAACCCAGCCGATCCAAAGCGGCCGAGGCCACCGTCGACCTGGCCCAGGAGCGGGAACTGCAGCAGGACACCGACGCGCGCAAGTTGCTGGCGCAGTGGCCCGACATGCAAAAAGCCTATGCGGGCGACGAGTACGTGGTGAAGATCCGAGACAAAGAAATCCGCACCGCGCTCACCAGCAAAAGCCTCTCGGGCACTGTCATTCGCAAGGTGGCGCTGCCCACCTACGAGGACCACGGCGAGATCCTCAAGTGGCTGATGCTCGACAACGCGCCAGGCAGCTACCCCTACACCGCTGGCACCTTCGCCTTCAAGCGCGAAGGCGAAGACCCGACCCGCATGTTCGCTGGCGAAGGCGACGCCTTTCGCACCAACACGCGCTTCAGGCTGCTGAGTGAGGGCATGCCGGCCAAACGCCTTTCGACCGCGTTTGACTCGGTCACGCTCTACGGCAACGACCCCGACCCACGCCCCGATATCTACGGCAAGGTGGGCAACTCGGGCGTGAGCATCGCCACGCTGGACGACATGAAGGTGCTCTACGGCGGCTTCGATTTGTGCGCACCGGCCACCTCCGTTTCGATGACGATCAACGGCCCGGCGCCCACCATCCTGGCCATGTTCATGAACACCGCCATTGACCAGAACCTCGACAAGTTCAAGGCAGACAACAGCCGCGACCCCACCGACACCGAAGCCGCCAAGATCAAGGGATGGGTACAAGCCAACGTGCGCGGCACGGTGCAGGCCGACATTTTGAAAGAAGACCAGGGCCAGAACACCTGCATCTTCTCCACCGAGTTTTCGCTGAAAGTGATGGGCGACATCGCCGAGTATTTCGTGCGCCACGACGTGCGCAACTTCTACTCGGTCAGCATCAGCGGCTACCACATCGCCGAGGCGGGCGCCAACCCGATCAGCCAGCTCGCGTTTACGCTCTCCAACGGCTTCACCTTTGTGGAGGCTTACCTGGCGCGCGGCATGCACATCGACGATTTCGCGCCCAACCTCTCGTTTTTCTTCAGCAACGGCATGGACCCGGAGTACACCGTGCTCGGCCGCGTGGCACGCCGAATCTGGGCGGTGGCGATGAAGGAAAAATACGGTGCCAATGAGCGCTCGCAAAAACTGAAATACCACGTGCAGACCAGCGGGCGCAGCCTGCACGCGCAAGAGATTCAGTTCAATGACATCCGCACCACATTGCAAGCGCTGATCGCGATCTACGACAACTGCAACAGCTTGCACACCAACGCGTTCGACGAAGCCATCACCACACCAACCGAAGAGTCGGTGCGCCGCGCGATGGCGATCCAGCTCATCATCAACCGCGAGTGGGGCCTGGCGAAAAACGAAAACCCGAACCAGGGCAGCTTCATCATCGACGAGCTGACCGAGTTGCTAGAGGAAGCGGTGCTGACCGAGTTCGAAAAAATTGCCGACCGCGGCGGCGTCTTGGGGGCGATGGAAACCGGCTACCAGCGCGGCAAGATCCAAGACGAGTCGATGCACTACGAGATGCTGAAGCACACCGGCGAGTATCCGATCATCGGCGTCAACACCTTCCGCAACCCGCATGGCGACCCGACCTCTGACACGCTGGAGCTCGCGCGCTCAACCGATGAAGAAAAGCAGTCGCAACTCCAGCGCTTGGCCAACTTCCACACACACCATGCGGCCGAAGCACCCGCCATGCTGGAAAAACTCAGGCAGGCCGTGATCCACAACAGCAACGTGTTTGATGTTCTGATGGAAGCGGTGCGCGTGTGCAGCCTGGGCCAGATCACCAGCGCCTTGTTTGAGGTGGGCGGGCAGTACCGGCGCAACATGTGAGCATGCGTCGGGCGGGTTGCGGCTGGACAGGGACGCTCCGTTGGCGAAAAGGCATCGCAAAAATGACCACCCCTAGGCGCTCTTCGGTGCAATGAAAGCGGTATGGGACCCTAAATTGGCGGAAATTTACGGTGCCGCCCATGCCCAAAACCGCACGACGATCTTTCAGCACGACGCCACACCAGCGCGCTGAACAGCCAGCGCAATCAGCGCGACTGAGCAGCATGCAAGTGGCCGCCACCACGCTTGGCGCCATCACCTTGGTACTGGGCGCCACCGCTGGTTTTCTGTGGGTGGAGCGCGAGCGGGTGCTGGCTGAGGCCTCTGAACTCACGACACGCGGCGCACACCGTCTGGCCACCGATTTGCAGCAGTCGCTCACCATGGCGCACACCGCCATGGATCGGTTCAACGAGCGGCGCTGGCTGGCGTCCTCGCAATCGCTTCAGACCCCTCCCGCTGAACTGGCAGCATTGCAAACCGCGCTGCGAGCGTCCCTGCCATTGCCCTTCGGGCTGCGCGCGATGGGGCCCAACAACAGCGACATTGCGCTCATTGGCCCGGCAGACAAGCCGGCAGATCTACAGACCAGAGCATTGCGTCTGTTGGCAGAAACCGCTGAAGGCCACTGGGGGGTGGGCAACACCGTGGGTCTGCCAGACAAAGGCATGGTTCCCTGGTTTGGCGCGCCGACCCCGATACGCAAGACGTTGTCGGGTACGCGGTGGGCCTGAGATTCGACGAACTTCAACGCTGGCTGGAAAGCGAGCGCCACAACGAAAGCGATCGGATATCCCTGCTCTGGCTGAACAACGATGGCAGCGCCACGCTGCTCGCCAGCGCACCTCGTGTCAATGCCGAACTGGGTGTAGACGTGACTGCCGAATGGGTGGCCCGCGCCGCGCAGAGTCCCACCGGTATCGTCGATGTGGTCAGCCAGCTCGACGGCGTGTCACGTCGCGTGGCCTTCGAGCGGCTCAGCGGCCCAGCCGATCAGCCGGTGCTGGTGTTCGGTGCCAGCACCCAAACCGCGCTGGCGGTGTGGCGCGAGCGTTTGCCCTATTGGCTGGGTTTTTCGCTGCTGCTCTCTGTGGGCATCGCACAGGCGTGCTGGCGTCTGAACCGCAATCTGCGCGAGCTCTCACTCAACGAGCAGCGTTTCCAGCTGATGCTCGACTCGGGCAACGTTTGGGACTGGGATCTGACAACGGGTTTGATGCGCTATGCCCCCTCCTTTCTGGCGCAGCTCGGGTACACCTCTGTGTCCCAAATGTCGCTGGCCGAGAAAACCAGTGAACTCATGCTGCCCGAAGACCGCGCACAGGTGGCGCAAGCGCTTCGGGATCATCTGCGCAACAACAAACCGGACAACGTCAACTTCCGTCTGCAAAATACGCAGGGGCGGGTGCATTGGTTCGAGAGCACCGGCCAGGCGTTTCGCGATCCTGCGGGCCGTGCCACCGACATGGCAGACACCACCTTCGAGATCACCGAGCGGCTGGCGCTGGCACAGTCGCGGCGGCAAACCCTGCAGCAGCTGGACACAGTGGCCAACGCCTCGCCGGTGCTGTTCTGAGCCACCGACCTGTTGGGTCAGGTCGATTGTGTGAACCGGTGCTGGGTGGAATTCACCGCGCAGGCGGAGTCGGACATCAGGGGCGGTGGCCTGGCGCAAGACGTTCACCCTGAAGATGCAGCGAAGCAACACTTGGCAATGCGTCTGGCGCTGGCGAAACGCCAGCCCTATTTTCTGGAGTACCGGCTGCATCACCACAGCGGGGAATTTCGTTGGGTGATGGAGCAATGCCTGCTGCGGCTGGATGCCGACCATCAGCAGGTGGGGTTCATCGGCTCTTGCGTTGACATCTCCGAACTCAAGCGCGGCAAAAGCGAGGTGCGCACGCGGGGCGCCATGCTGGAGCGCGTGTTTGAGGTGTTGCGAGACCGGTTGTTCGTGATCGACAACGGCAACCGCTTCATTTATCACCACGGATTGGAGGACGAGGGCCCGTACACGCCATCCAATCTGTTCTTGGGGAAAACAATCACAGAGGCATTGCCCGACCAGCTTGCAACATTGACCGCCCAAGAGCTGAAAAAAGCGCGCACAGGACAGCTCTGCGATTGCGACTACATGCTGGATCTTCCCGGCCTCGGCCTGCGGCATTTCAACGCCCGGATGGCACACATTCCCGACAGCAATCACTGCATGTTGATCACGCGCGACATCACCGAGCGCGAGGCGTTGCGACAGCAGCAGCAGCAAAGGCTGCACCAGTTCATGCAGCTGCAGGCGAGCCTGGCGAGCAGCTTCATCAACCTCCCCATTGAACAGATTGATGAGGGCATCGACCGAGCCCTGGCCGATAGTGGTGCGTTCGTCAGCGTCGACCGGACTTACATCTTTTCCTACGGTCTGGCACGTGGCATTGCGGTTAACACCCACGGGTTGTGTGCACCCGGTATCCCGTCGATCAGGCCCGATCTGCGGGCGCTGCCGATTGACGAGATGCTTGAATCGGCGTCGCACCAGGCCGGGCAGCCTTATGCGGTGGAGGATGTGTCGGCGTTGAAGCAGGGTCCTACACGCCAGATGCTTGTGGCACATGGTATCCAGAGCATGACCACGCTTCCCATGCACGCTGGCAGCACCTACCTGGGTTTTGTTGGCTTCGATTCGGTTCGCACGCCGCGCACCCACAGCGATGGAGATCTCACCCTGCTCCACCTGTTCGCACAGATGCTGGTGAGCGTGACCGAGCGTCGTATCGCCGAGGCAAAAATGCGGGATCTCGCCACCGAGCTTGAGCTGCGGGTGACCGAGCGCACCCACCAGCTCAACATCAGCGTCAAGTGTCTGAACCAAGCCAACCGAGAGCTGGAGTCGTTTGCCTACTCGGTGTCGCACGACCTCAAGTCGCCTCTGCGCAGCGTAAAGGGGTTCGCTTCGCTGCTCCTTCAGGAACACAGCGAAGCGCTGAACGAGGAAGCCCGCCGCTACCTGAACCGCATTCAACGCGCCACGATGCACATGGCGCGCCTCATCAGCGATTTGCTGGCCGATTGCCACATCGAGGAGCTGGGGCGGGGATTGGTAACGCTGCGCCTGACCAACGAGGTGAACAAGGTGCTGGAGGGCATGCGCAACGAGCTGGAAGCCCAGCAAGCGCAGGTGCGGCTCAACCTGCCGCCAGAACTCGCGGCGATGGCGTATCCGCAGGGCTTGGCCATGGTGCTGCGCAACCTGATCGACAACGCGATGAAGTTCACCCGCCCATGGCAAACGCACGAGATCGTGATCGAGGCCAGCACGCTGGGGCCGCTGGTGCGGCTTTCGTTGCGCGATCGGGGCATGGGGTTTGACATGAAGCACCACGACCGCATCTTCGCCATCTTCCAGCGCCTGCACCGGCCCGATCAGATCGCAGGCACCAGCATTGGCCTGGCCATGGTGCACAAAGCGATCGAGCGCATGGAAGGCCGCATCTGGGCCCAAAGCGCGCCTGGCGAGGGCGCCACTTTCAACATCAAATTGCCCGCGCCTGATCGCGACAGATGTCGGCTCTTCAGCTCGACTTCGACAGCGGGAGGTTGATCAGCAGGTTCTGCGGCTTGAGCTTGAGCGAGCCGTCGACCGCCATGGCAAGGCCGAGATACACCGGTTTGCCGCGCACGTCTTCGCGCATGTCGGCCGGATCGTCGAAGCGCAGCTTGAACAGGCTGATCAACCGCGCCTGCCGCTCTGGCGCCACCGTTTGGCCGGTGTACAGATCGTTGAGCAGTTGGGTTGACTCCACATCCAGCCCCAAATGCCAGCGCCAGGCTGGGTCGTCCACTTGCGCCTCGGGCTCAATCTGCACCAGCGCGCCGTGGAAATGGGCCACCCAAAGCGCCAGCACACGGGCCAACGCCTTGAGGCCGGAGCGCGAACGCGTCATGGTCAGCGTGAGGCCGTGGGGCAACTCATTGCGCACCTCGTGGGTGAGATCGAGCACAAAGTTGAAACGGCCCAGGCCTTCGCGGCTGGTCAGATAACGCTCGGCGTTGTCTTCGCCCAGCACCTCGACCTGCACCGGCGCCAACCCAGCGCCGCCTTGCATCAGCAGCCGGCCCACCTCACCCAGCCCACCGGTCTCGTTCAGCATGTCCAGTACCTGGGCATCGCCGCTGAGCACACGGCCGTCTTGCACCTGTACCCGCTGGCGGCGAAACAGCAGCTCGGCGGCGCGCCAGGTCCAGGCGTCGACGGGTGCGTCTGTGTTGGCGTTCTGTAACAGGTTGCACACGATGGCCTGCACCATCAGATCAAGAAACAACGGCGGGATCTGGATCGATCCGGCGCGAAAGAAGCCAGCGTAGGCGGCCTCCAGCGAGCCCGCTTCGGTGACCGTGTCGCGAAAGGCCAGAAACAGCTGGTGGTTGGCCCGCGCATCGTCGTCTTTCAATGCCGCCAACTCGGCCGCTGGCACCGCGCGACCAGGCTCATCCATCAAGGCAGCATACAAAGCCTGCTCGGCGCTGCAGGATTCTTCCACCAGCGCCAGCTCGGGGCGCTCCAGCCAGAGGCGCCAGTAGCCTTCGGTCGGCTGCAGCCAGCCGCGCGCGTTGCGTTGCAGGTGGTGAATGCCGCAAGCGGTCCAGGGATCGGGGGCGCAATGTTGCATCGACGTGGCGCTCGGGGCGCATAAGACGGCGCTTTGCACCGGAGACCTCCATTGTCGGACAGTGGCTGCTCACCCATTTGGCGGTTCTTGGCAGCACCGCTTGCGACAGAGGCACACACACCACCAAAGGGCTGCGCCACCGTCTTTCACGGCCCTACCTGCGGCCACCGCAATGGACCCAAAATAGCCCCATGCAAAAAACCATCCATTTGATTGGCGTACCCACCGACATCGGCGCAGGTGCGCGCGGTGCATCGATGGGCCCGGAGGCACTGCGCGTGGCCGGGCTGGCCAAGGCGCTGGAGAGCCACGGCCTGCGGGTGCACGACCGCGGCAACCTGAGCGGTCCGGCGAACCCCTGGCGAGTGCCCGAAGAAGGTTACCGGCACCTGCGCGAGGTGGTGGCGTGGAACGAGGCGTTGCACGCAGCGGTACGCGATTCTTTGGCGCAAGGGGCTTTGCCTATGGTGCTGGGTGGCGACCACTGTCTGGGCATCGGCTCGGTCAGCGCGGTGGCGCGCCACTGCCGGGAAACCGGCAAGCAGCTGCGCGTGCTGTGGCTGGACGCCCATGCCGACTTCAACACCGCCACGCTCACGCCCAGTGGCAACACGCACGGCATGCCGGTGGCGGTGCTGTGCGGCTTCGGCCCGGCCGAGCTCACCAGCATGGGCGGCACCACACCCGCCATTTCGCCGTCGGTCGTGCGCCAGATCGGCATCCGCAGCGTGGACGCGGGCGAGAAGCGCTTCGTGCACGAGCACGGGCTGGAGGTGTTCGACATGCGCTACATCGACGAGATGGGTATGCGCCATACGATGGAGCAGGCGCTGGCGGGGATGGACGACAGCACCCACCTGCATGTGAGTTTCGACGTCGACTTTCTCGACCCCGAGATAGCCCCCGGCGTGGCCACCACCGTGCCTGGCGGCCCAAGCTACCGCGAAGCCCAGCTCTGCATGGAAATGATCGCCGACACCGGGCGCCTGGCCTCGATGGACGTGATGGAAGTCAACCCCGCGCTTGATGTGCGCAACCGCACAGCGCAAGTGGCGGTGGATCTGATCGAAAGTCTGTTTGGGAAGTCAACGCTGATGAGGAAAAAACCGCCCCATGCGACGCCGTGATTCACCTACCTCCGCAGCCCCTGTGGCGCGTCACCCCCTGAAGGGGGCAACGCTGGCGGCACGGGATAACTGGTTTCGCGGCGTTCTGGCTTGAACTCCCTTAAACACCCAACTTTTCTCTGGCGCGTGATGCCTTAAACCAGGCCACCGCCGATCTGGCAAGGCCAGTCGGCCCGTGCAGTCCTTTGGGCCCTGGCGCGCCGCTCGGCTCAGCAGGGGCGGGGGGGGGGGAGTCAGCTATGGCTCACCAGCTCGAAGTGTTCAACCACCGGCGGTGCCGCGAAAAAGGGGCCAACGATAGCGCGCCAATCCGCGAATGCGGACGACTCGCGAAAACCCACCGTGTGGTCTTCCAGTGTGTCCCAGTGGATCGTGAGCAGGTAGCGGCCCGGGCTTTCGATGCTGCGGTTGACCTTGAAGCCCTGAAAGCCTTTGGCGCTTGAGATCACGGTGCGCGCAGCGCGCTCAATCGCTTCCTCGAACGCGTTGGACTGGGCTGGGTCGATGCGGATATCGGCGTGTTCGAGAATCATGCGGTGGTCTCCTGAGACGGGGTGTGTGATGCAACAAGCGGTGACGCCGTCTTGTCAGCGCGGCGGTCCTCGCGAATCATATCGGCCGCCTTCTCCGCCATCATGATCACCGGCGCGTTGGTGTTGCCCCCCACCACCTGCGGCATGACCGAGGCATCGACCACCCGCAACCGACCCACCCCGTGCACGCGCAGCCGCGCATCGACCACCGCCATCGCATCGCGTCCCATGCGACAGGTGCCGACCGGGTGGTAAATCGTGTCGGCGTGGTTGCGGATGTACTGCTCAATCTGCGCATCGCTCTGCGCCGAGGCAGACGCTTTGGATTCCACACCACCGAAACGGGTGAGCGCACTTTGCTGCAACAGGCGGCGTGTGAGCTTGAAGCCACACACCATGCGTGCCATGTCGTCCGGGTCTTTCAGAAAACCGGGGTCGATCAGCGGTGCCACCTGGGGGTCGGCGCTGGCCAGGCGCAGCGTGCCACGGCTCTTGGGGCGCAGCAGACAGACATGACAAGAATAGCCGTGGCCAAACACCGTCTTGCGGCCATGGTCCACCAGCTTGCCCACCACGAAATGCCACTGCAGGTCGGGTATGGCCTCGGTGGGCGCGCTCTTGATGAAGCCGCCGCCTTCGGCGAAGTTGCTGGTGAGCAGGCCACTGCGCGAGCGGCGCCACTCGAAGACGCCGCGCAGCATGCTGACCATGCCTTTGAGCGACAGGCCAACCAGGTCGCTCACCTTGGGCGCGTTGACCACGATCACCACATCGGGGTGGTCGTGCAGGTTCTCACCGACCCCTGGCAGTTCGTGCACCACCGCAATGCCGTGTTGTTTGAGGTGGTCGGCGGGGCCGATGCCCGACAGCATGAGAAGTTGCGGCGAGCCAAACGAACCCGCGCACAGCAGCACCTCACCACCCGGCTTGAGGAGCAGCGTTTGCACATTGCCGCGCCCGCCCTCGCCCCGATAGACCACGCCAATGGCGCGCGGCTGGCTGTCCACCACCTCGGTCAGCACCCGGCTGGTGAGCGCCTGGGTGATCACGGTGAGGTTGGCGCGGCCCAGGTGCGGCGTGAGGTAGCCCTTGGCGGCGCTCCAGCGCTCGCCGTTCTTGTGCGTCACCTGGTAGGCGCCTACGCCCTCTTGTTCAAGGCCGTTGAAATCGGGGTTGTATTTGTATCCTGCCTGCTTGCCGGCCTCGATGTAGGCGGGCAAAAACGGGTTGGGGCTGCGCAAATCCATGACATGCAGCGGGCCGCCCTGACCGTGCAGCGCATCGGCGCCGCGCTCGTTGTGTTCTGAGCGCCTGAAGTAAGGCAGCACGTCGGCCCACGACCAGCCGGGGTTGCCCCGCGCAGCCCACTGGTCGTAGTCCCACGCGACACCACGCGCGTAGACCATGGCGTTGATCGAGCTCGACCCGCCCAGCACCTTGCCGCGCGGCTGGTAGCCGCACCGGCCGTTGAGCCCTGGCTGCGGCACCGTGTTGTAGCCCCAGCCGTTGAGCTCGTACTTGGCCATCAACGCCAGGCCAGCCGGGCAGTGAATCAACACGCTGCGGTCGGCCGGGCCCGCCTCCAGCAGCGCCACGCGGACCGCTGGGTCTTCACTTAAGCGCCCGGCAAGCACGCTGCCGCCCGAGCCGCCACCAATGATGATGCAGTCGTACATAAACACACCTCAAAGCGATCTGCGGGGCGCTGGCCACACAAACCGGGGGTTGATACAAACCGCTGAAGCGCCCAAGGCAGGGGAGCTTCGGACCATGCGGGACAATCCGAGATCAAGTTAGCACAGGGCTGCGACGCGCGGTCGGCGCGTCCACCATGGGCGACGCCTGGGCGACTCTGCAGCGGCGCTGCAGCGGCACTACAGCGCCAAACCCTTTATCAGCACCACTTTTTCTTCATCTTTTCAGGAGCGATTCCAGCATGAGCAACACCATCCAAACCGTCGGCATCATCGGCTCGGGCACCATGGGCAACGGCATCGCCCAGGCCTGCGCCACCCACGGCATTCACGTGGTGCTGGTCGACGTCAACCAGGCCGCGATCGACAAAGGCCTGGCGAGCGTGGCCGCCAGCCTGGACCGTTTGATCAAGAAAGAGAAAATCAGCGCTGCCGACAAAGCAGCCGCGCTCGCCTTGATTCAGGGCTCGACCCGCTACGACGACCTGAAAGACGCACAACTGGTGATCGAGGCCGCGACTGAGAGCGAGGGGCTCAAGGTCAAGATCCTGCAGCAGCTCGACAGCTTGCTGGCACCCGAGGTCATCGTGGCCACCAACACCAGCTCGATCAGCATCACCAAACTGGCCGCCGCCACGCAGCGCGCCGACCGCTTCATCGGCATGCATTTTTTCAACCCGGTGCCTATGATGGCGCTGGTGGAAATCATCCGTGGCCTGCAAACCAGCGACGCGACGCACGACGCGGTGAAGGCGCTGGCCGAGCGCCTGGGCAAGTCACCGATCACGGTCAAAAATGCGCCTGGCTTCGTGGTCAACCGCATCTTGGTGCCGATGATCAACGAGGCTTTTTTCGTGCTGGCCGAAGGCCTGGCGACGCCAGAAGACATCGACGCCGGCATGAAGCTCGGCACCAACCAGCCGATCGGCCCGCTGGCCCTGGCCGACATGATTGGCCTGGATGTTTGCCTAGCGGTAATGAACGTTTACATGGCCGAGTTCAACGACGGCAAGTACCGCCCAGCGCCGCTGCTGAAAGAAATGGTGGCAGCTGGTTGGCTGGGTCGAAAAACCGGCCGCGGGGTTTATCGGTACTAGCCCCCGGCGCCGCAGGACCATGCCTCCCCGCGCCGCCTGCGGCGTCACCCCCCAGGGGGCGGCACTGGCGGTCTGGCAAAGCCAGTCCCGCTGTGCCCTGGGCTGACTCCCTCGCTGTCTGGCGGCAGTTTCGTCAGCGCCAAATACGTCACCAGGGCACGGTTTTCCCTTGGTGGTCAAAGAAGCCGCCGGTCTGGGCGGCGGTCAGCCCGTCCATCACCGCGACCAACTCGGCTGCGGCCACCTCGGCCGGGCGCACCTTCAACCCGGTTTTTGCAAACGGCTGCGACAGCGGCGTCTCTACTGTGCCTGGGTGCAACGCCACACAGACCGATTCACGGTTGCGCCGCGCCAGTTCGATCGCGGCGGTGTGCACCAGCTGATTCAGCGCCGCCTTTGCCGCCCGGTAGGCGTACCAGCCACCGAGCGCGTTGTCGCCGATGCTGCCCACCCGGGCCGAGAAAAACGCTGCCTGGCAAGGCCCCTGACGTGGCAGCAGCGGCAGGAAATGGCGCATCACCAGAGCTGGGCCGATGGCATTGACCGCGAAGCTGTGCGTGAGAGCGCCGGCCTCCAGGTGCAGCCACGAACGCTCGGGCTCGGCGCGCGCGCCCGCCGCGGTCTCGCCGTGCAAAAAGCCCGTGGCCACGATGAGGTGGGCCAGCGTTTCGCCGCGCTGCGCCAGACGATCGGCCACCCGCTGTGCGCAGGCGGCAACCGATTCGGGTTGCGTGTAATCGATCGCAGGGTCGGTGTGCCGTCCGATGGCGAGCACCGTCTCGCCGCGCGCCACCATGGTTTGGGCCAGCGCCGCGCCGAGTCCGCCGGTGCCACCCAGGATCACGGTCAAGCGGGGCGTGGGGGGGGTGTTGGCGGTGTTGGTCATGTGTGGATTCTCCATGCGACTTACCATCAATGCTTCATACAAGGATTCTGCGACATGGCTTCATTTGACTTCGATCTTTTTGTTATTGGGGGCGGCAGCGGCGGCGTGCGCGCCGCGCGCATGGCCGCCCAGCGAGGTGCGCGCGTGGCGCTGGCCGAGATGTTGGGCACCGACGGCTTGGGCGGCACTTGCGTCAACGTGGGTTGCATTCCAAAAAAGCTCTACAGCTACGCAGCAAACTACGGCGAAAGCTTTCACGAGTCGGCCGGTTTTGGATGGGAGGGCGAGGCACCTGCTCTCAACTGGTCCACGCTCAAGACCAACCGAGAGAAAGAAATCAGCCGTCTCAACGGCGTCTACAGCAACCTGCTGCATGGCTCTGGCGTGACCATGCTCGACGGCTTTGCCCGTCTGGAAGGCGAACATGCGATCACATTGGCCACCCGGCTTGCAGACGGCAGCTCAGGCCACCAGCAATTCACCGCCAAGAACATTCTGATAGCGACCGGCGGCACACCTTTCGTGCCGCACTTTCAGGGCCGCGAACATGTCATCACCTCCAACGAAATCTTCGACTTGGAGCCCTTTCCGAAGCGCTTGCTGGTGGTGGGCGGCGGCTATATCTCCTGCGAGTTCACCTCCATCTTCAACGGTCTGGGCTCCAAGGTGACGCAGCTCTACCGCGGCGGGCAGGTGTTGCGGGGTTTCGACGAAGAAATTCGCCACTTTGTTGCCCAGGAGATGGTCAAGTCCGGCGTCGACCAGCGGCTCAATGCTGGGGTGATCAGCTTGCAAAAGACCGACGACGGCCTTCGTGTGGAGTGCGAGGATGGCAGCATTGTGATGGCCGACGCGGTGCTCTACGCCACCGGGCGCGTGCCCAACGTTGCCGATTTGGGGTTGGAGACCCTGGGTGTGGCCCAAGGTGCTCAGGGCGAGGTGATCGTCAACGATCGTTACCAAACCAATGTGCCCCACATTTACGCGGTGGGCGATGTCACCAGCCGGGTGCAGCTCACGCCGGTGGCACTCGGTGAGGCCATGGCGGTGGTTGACCAGCTGTTCGGCCCAGCGGCCGGCAAGGCGCCGCGCGACATGAGCTACGAGTTCATTCCCACCGCTGTCTTCACCCACCCCAACATCGGCACCGTGGGCTTCAGCGAGGAAAAAGCGCGCGATGAATTCGGCGCCATCACAGTCTTTCGCAGCGAGTTCAGAGCACTCAAGCACACGCTATCGGGCAGCAGCGAGCGCACGCTGATGAAGCTGATCGTGGACACCGCGAGCGACCAGGTGATCGGCCTGCACATGGTCGGCCCAGACGCGGGCGAGATCGTGCAGGGCTTTGCGGTGGCAATGAAGGCGGGCGCCACCAAAGCATTGTTCGACAGCACCATCGGCATCCACCCGACAGCGGCGGAAGAATTTGTGACCATGCGCGAGGCGACGCGCAGCTGAGGGTTTGTCACAAACCCGGGCAGCGGGGTCTGTGGCGCGTCGGCGGGTGTGGGTCGGCCAAAGCCCGGGAAACCAGCTCGGCCATGGCCGGTGTCACATGGCTTGGTCACAATCGAAGCCATGCACAAAACACCCGATTTCACTGCCCCCGTTTTTTTCCGCGACCCGGCCGCTGCCCTGGCGCAGGTGCAGGCCATCTACCAGCGCGGTGTCGACCACCTGCGCCTCGCCATGCGCGAGTTTGTGGCCGGTGGCGAGTTCCGCCAGACGCGCGTGCGCGCCTGCTACCCGTTTGTGCGGCTGTGTACGGGAAGCGCATCAAAGACAGGATCGGTGCGCCTGAGCTACGGCTTTGTGGCCGGCCCTGGTCGGTTCGAGACCACGCTGACCCGCCCCGATCTCTTCGGCTCCTATTTGCTCCAGCAGTTTGAGCTGCTGCTGGAGAACCACGGCGGCGAGCTGGAGGTGGGCACCAGCAGCCAGCCCATTCCGATTCACTTTTCTTTTGCCGAGCATGAGCATGTGGAAGGCCAGCTGAGCGCAGAGCGGCGAGCGCTGATGCGCGACGTGTTCGACCTGCCCGACCTCACCGCAATGGACGACGGCATCGCCAACGGCACCTATGAGCCACGCCCCGGCGAGGCCCAGCCGCTGGCGCTGTTCACCGCGCCACGGGTCGATTACTCACTGCAGCGCCTGCGCCACTACACCGGCACCGCACCCGAGTGGTTCCAGAACTTCGTGCTGTTCACCAACTACCAGTTCTACATCGACGAGTTCATCCGCCTGGGTCACGCGGAAATGGCCAACCCGGGCAGCGAGTACACCGCGTTTGTGGAACCCGGCAACCTGGTGACACGGCGCAGCGGCCTGCCCACCGAGGCGGTTGACGCACTCGGCTTGGCACCGCCCCGCTTGCCGCAAATGCCCGGCTACCACCTGATGCGCGCCGACCGCAGCGGCATCACCATGGTCAACATCGGCGTCGGCCCGTCCAATGCCAAAACCATCACCGACCACATCGCCGTGCTGCGCCCGCACGCTTGGCTGATGATCGGTCACTGCGCTGGGCTGCGCAGCTCGCAGCAACTCGGCGACTATGTGCTGGCGCACGCCTATGTGCGCGAAGACCATGTGCTCGACGAGGAGCTGCCGCTGTGGGTGCCGATCCCCGCGCTGGCCGAGATACAGCTTGCGCTGGAAGGCGCGGTGGCCGATGTGGCCAACCTGCCGCCCAGCGAACTCAAGCGCATCATGCGCACCGGCACCGTGGCCAGCACCGACAACCGCAACTGGGAACTGCTGCCCAACAACACGCCGCAGCGCCGCTTCAGCCAGAGTCGCGCGGTTGCGCTGGACATGGAAAGCGCCACCATCGCGGCCAACGGTTTTCGCTTTCGTGTGCCCTACGGCACCCTGCTCTGTGTCAGCGACAAGCCGCTGCACGGCGAGATCAAACTGCCGGGCATGGCGAACCATTTCTACCGCGAGCGGGTCGACCAACATCTTCGCATCGGCATTCGTGCGGTGGAGCGCCTACGCGAAGGCGGCTCGGGACAGCTGCACAGCCGCAAGTTGCGCAGCTTCGCCGAAGTGGCTTTTCAATAAATTCAAGGGGCGTTTGGCGCATGCACTCGACACGAGAGTTCTTCATTCAGACCCTGGGCATCGAAGCCTGGCTGGCCATGGTGCTGGCCATTTTGTTGCTGGCGTTGGTGGCCAACCAGGTGATCCGGGTGTTGTTTGATCAGCTGGAGCACCTTGCCATGCGCTCGCGGGCTGCCTGGGACGAGGCGCTGGTCGCCGCCGCGCGCGGTCCCACCCGCGTGATCGTTGTGGTGGTGGCGCTTTGGTGGATCGCCCGGGTGCTGCACGCGCAGTGGCCCGAGCCAGATTTCACCGAAGGGGTGACGCAAGCGCGTAACGTGGCCATCGTGCTGTCCGTGGCCTGGTTTGTCTGGAAGTTCATCGCGCTGCTGACCGATCGCACCATCGAGCGTGGGCGCGATTCGGGGCAGGACTTCGATCTCACCACCATCCACGCCATAAGCAAACTCGGCCGCCTGCTGGTGGTGGTGGTTGGCGCCGTCATGGCCGCCAACACACTGGGCTTCAACGTCGGCGCCCTGCTCGCCTTGGGCGGCGTCGGCGGCATTGCGGTGGGCTTGGCGGCCAGAGACTTGTTGGCCAATTTTTTTGGTGGTCTCACGATCTACTTGGACCGCCCGTTCAGCGTCGGCGACTGGATCCGCTCACCCGACAAAAGCATTGAGGGCACGGTGGAATACATCAGCTGGCGCCACACCCGCATCCGCGCATTCAACAAAAACCCGATTTACGTACCCAACGCGGTGTTCACCACCATCGTGGTGGAGAACCCCTCGCGCATGAGCCACCGCCGCCTGAAGGAAACGGTGGGTGTGCGCTACGAAGACTTTGGACAGATCGAGGCGATCGTGAACGACATCCGCACGCTGCTGAGCGAGCACCCGGAGATCGACTCCAGCCAGACACTGATCGTCAACTTCAACGCCTTCGCCGCCAGCTCGCTGGACATCATGATCTACACCTTCACCCACACCACCAACTGGGTGAAATTCCACGAGGTCAAGCAAGATGTGTTGATTGCCATCGGTCGCGTGATTGAGCGCCATGGTGCCGAGATCGCCTTTCCGACGCAGACGCTGCACCTTTCGCAGCCGCTGGCTGGACCGCCGGGCGAGGCTGTCGCTTGAGCTTGAGCTTGAGCTTGAGCTTGAGCTTGAGCTTGAGCCTGAGCCTGAGCTTGAGCTTGAGCTTGAGCCTAAGCCACCAGTGCGACCGGTTGACCGAAACTTCACCTGGGCGGATCGAGCCGGTACACAGCCGGATCACAATTGGGGCTGTGCCTTGACAAGCCACCGGCCCAGCACCCTGGATTGCATTTACCCCCACTGCCCACCCATGCACGCCCCCGCTGTCGGACCACCTTCACACCCCTTGCGCAACCTGCCCTTGCTTCTGGTGCTCGCGTTGGCTGGATGTTCCAGCTTGCTGCCGCACCCAGCTGAGGCCCCGGTGGTCGCGGTACCTGCGGCTTGGTCAGCCGCGCCGCAGGCAGCCAGCGCGCAACCGGCGCCGCTCACCGCTTGGTGGCAGCGCTTCAACGACCCCACGCTCACCGACCTTGTCGCACAGTCGCTGCGCGCCAACACCAACCTGCAAAGCGCCCAGGCCGCGCTGCGCCAGGCGCGGGCGCTGGCCGACGCACAGGCTGCGGGCCTCGGCCCCTCGCTGGGCGTCTCAGCCTCGGCCCAGCGCGGCCAGGCCGGCAACGCCCGCGCCGGTAACCGCTTCCAGGCCAGCTTCGATGCCAGCTGGGAGCCCGACATTTTTGGCCGCAACCGCAGCGTGGCCGATGCCAGCGCAGCCGATGCGCTGGCCAGCGCGGCCAGCCTGGGCAACGTGCAAGTGTCACTCGCCGCCGAGGTGGCGGTCAATTTCATCAACCTGCGTGCGCTGCAAACCCGGCTGGCGATCGCGCAGAGCAACCTCGCCACCCAGCAGGAAACGCTGCAAATCACCCGCTGGCGCGCCCAGGCCGGGCTGTTGTCTTCTCTGGAACTGGAGCAAGCGGTGAGCGCCACCGCCCAGACCGAGGCGCAGTTGCCCACGCTGCAAACCAGCGTGGCGCAGGCCCTGAACGCGCTCGCGGTGCTGACCGGCCAGGCGCCAGGCGCCCTGGCTGCCACGCTGGCCACCGCCACCCCCATCCCCACCGCGCCCGCAGATCTGGCGCTGGCGTTTCCGGCCGAGACGCTGCGCCAGCGGCCCGACGTGCGCGCGGCCGAGCGCCGCGTGCAAGCAGCGCTTTCGCGTCTTGGCGCGGCCGAGGCGGCGCGCTACCCGAGCTTTCGCCTGGGCGGCTCGCTTGGCCTGTCCGCGCTTGCCTTGGGCAACCTGACCGACAGCGCCTCGGTGCTGCGTTCGCTGTTGGCCAGCGTGTCTGCGCCCCTGTTCGATGGCGGCGCACTGGTGGCACAGGCCCGTGCCCAGCAGGCCAGCGTGGAGCAAGCGCGCGCCGCCTACCAGGGCACGGTGCTGACCGCGCTGCAAGAAGTGGAAGACACGCTGGCCGCGCTGCGTGGCGACACCGAGCGCTTGGCCCGTCTGCAAACCGCCAGCACCGCCGCCGCCAACGCCGATCTGCTGGCGCGCCAGCGCTACCAAAGTGGCCTGATCAGCTTCGACACCGTGCTCAGCACCCAGCGCCTCCTGCTGACCACACAGGACGGTGTGGCCAATACCCAGGGCAGTCTCAGCAGCAACCATGTGCGGCTCTACAAAGCCCTCGGCGGCGGCTGGCAGCCAGATGCCGAAGTCAGCATCGGTGGGCAGCCAGTTACCGGAGCAGCCCGCGGCGCGCCCCCTGGCAGCGCAGCACGCTGAATCCACACCAAGAAACCGCAACCCACGCCATGAAGAAAAACAGCACCCCGCCCACCGATCCCGCCCTGCAAGCCCTGCTGGGTGACAACAGCGCCCCACGCTGGTGGCGCCGCCCCACACTGTGGTTTGGTGTGCTTGCGTTGCTGCTGATCGTGGGCGGTGTTCTGTATTGGCAGGCGCAAAAAGCCAACAACAACGCCCCGGTGTTTGTCACCGAGCCGCTGCGCACGGGGGACATCACCCTCACCGTCTCGGCCAACGGCACACTGCAGCCCACGCGCGCGGTCAATATCGGCAGCGAGCTCTCAGGCACGGTGCGCCGGGTGCTGGTCGATGTGAACGACCGCGTCAGCGCCGGCCAGGTGCTGGTCGAACTCGACACCGCCAAGCTGAAAGACCAGGTGCAGCGCTCGCGCGCCTCGCTCGCTGCCGCCCAGGCCGCTCTGGCTCAGAGCGCGGCCACGGTGAAAGAGTCACAGGCCACGCTGGCGCGCTTCGAAGAGGTGTCCAGGCTCTCCGACGGCAAGGTGCCCTCGGGGGCAGAACTCGACCAAGGCCGCGCAGCGGTTGATCGCGCGCTGGCCGCGCAAGCCAGCGCGCAGGCCAATGTGGCCGTGGTGCGAACCAACGTCTCCACCGACGAGACCAACCTCAGCAAGGCCTCGGTGCGCTCACCCATCGATGGCGTGGTGCTCAGCCGCTCGGTCGATGCCGGTAACGCAGTGGCGGCTTCGCTGCAGGCGGTGATTCTGTTCCGAATCGCCGAAAGCCTCACCCAGCTGCAGCTCGAGGTGAACGTGGACGAGGCCGATGTGGGTGCGGTGAAGGTGGGCCAGAAAGCCACCTTCACCGTGAGCGCTTACCCCTCAAGGCGCTACCCCACCGCGGTTGAACGGGTGGACTTTGGCTCGACCAAAACCGACAACGTGGTGACCTATGTGACCACCCTCGATGTGGACAACAGCGACCTGAGCCTGCGCCCAGGCATGACCGCATCCGCCACCATCATCGCCACCGAACGAAACAGCGTGCTGCTGGTGCCCAACACCGCGCTGCGCTTCAACCCGACCACAACCAGGCCGACGGTTGGCAGCACCAGCATACTCAGCCGCATGTTCTCAGGCCCGCGCCGCTCTGGCGAGCGCAAGTCTGCGGGCAACGACCCGGGCGCCCCCGGCCAGCGCCAGGTCTGGGTTCTGAAAGACGGCCAGCCCACGTCGCAGGCTGTCACCACCGGCATCACCGACGGGCGCAACACCGAGGTGAGCGGCGAAGGCCTGTCGGCTGGGCTGGCCGTGATCGTGGATCAACGCGCAGGGCAGTGACGATGGCAGACGATTCCAACCTTCTGCCGCTGCGCCGGCCGCCGCTCCCCGAGGGGGCTGGGCCTGTCTTGGAACGGCCCAGCGGCAGCCCCGATGGCCCTCTCGCTGCACCATTGCCAGCGAACCCAAGCGATCCGGCGCCAGACCGCGAAGCCCATGCCAGACCCCTCATTCGACTGCGCGGCATCACCAAGGTCTACGGCGAAGGCCCCACCGCCTTCCAGGCCCTCAAGGGCTTGGATCTGGACATCCAACGCGGCGAGTTCGTCGCCATCATGGGGCCCAGCGGCTCGGGCAAATCCACCGCCATGAACACATTGGGCTGCCTGGACACGCCCAGCGCTGGGGTCTACGAATTTCAGTCTGTGCCGGTGCAGGCCCTCAGCCGCGACCAGCGCGCGCGCTTGCGCCGGCGCTACCTGGGCTTTGTGTTCCAGGGCTTCAATTTGCTGGCGCGCACATCGGCGCTGGAAAACGTGGAACTGCCGCTGATTTACCGCGGCGAGCCTGCCACCTCGCGCCACGCCATGGCAGCGCGCGCGCTCGACGCTGTGGGCCTGAAAGGCTGGGAACACCACACGCCCGGCGAGCTATCGGGCGGCCAGCAGCAGCGGGTGGCGATCGCGCGCGCCATCGTCACCGAGCCCGCCGTGCTGCTGGCCGACGAGCCCACTGGCAACCTGGATACCGCGCGCAGCAAAGAAATCATGGAGCTGCTGTGGCGCCTCAATGTCGAGCAGGGCATCACCGTGCTGATGGTCACCCACGAGAGCGAGATGGCGGCTTACGCGCGGCGCATCGTGCGATTTGTTGACGGCGTGGTGGCCAGCGACGAGGCCAACCCGCAGCCAGTCATGCTCGGACAGACCCTGGACAAGAAAGAGGAGTACGGCGATGTGGCTTAACACCTTGCTGCTCGCGCTGCGTTCGATCCGGCGCAATCTGATGCGCTCCTTCCTCACCGTGCTGGGCATCGTGATCGGGGTCAGTGCGGTGATCACCATGGTGACGCTGGGCAACGGCGCCACGCAGGCGATTCAAAGCCAGATCGCCGGCCTGGGCACCAACCTGTTGCAGCTGCGCCCTGGCCAGCGCCGGGGGCCGGGCGGCGGCGGTGGCGGGCCTTCGTTTGAGGTGGCCGACGCCGAGGCGATTGCCAGCCAGATTGGCGGTGTGGCGGCGGTCGCGCCCGAATCGCGCACCGGCGCCACCCTGGTGGCCAACGGCCGCAACTGGAGCAGCTTGATCACCGGCAGCGACAACGCCTGGCTGAAGATCGGCAACTGGACGCTGGCCAGCGGGCGCGAGTTCAGCAGCGACGAGCTGCGCGCTGGCTCGGCTGTGTGCGTGATCGGTGAGACGGTGCGCCGCGAGCTGTTCGGCAACCGCGAGGCGCTGGGCGAGCCCCTGCGAATCAAACAGATCTCTTGCAACATCATCGGTGTGCTCGGCGCCAAGGGACAAGGCGCTTTCGGCAACGACCAGGACGACATGGTGCTGGTGCCCATCAAAACCCTGCAACGCCGCCTGACCGGCAACACCCGCGTCAACACCTTGCTGATTTCCATGCACGAGGGCAGCAACGCAGAGCGTGTGAAAAGCAGCCTGACGCAGCTCATGCGCGAGCGTCGCAAGCTAAGCCAGGGCGACGAGGACAACTTCAACGTACTCGACACCAAGCAGCTCGGCGAAACCCTGTCGGGCACCACCCGCATCCTGACCACGCTGTTGGGCGCGGTGGCTGCGGTCAGCTTGCTGGTGGGCGGCATTGGCATCATGAACATCATGCTGGTGAGCGTCACCGAGCGCACCCGCGAGATCGGCTTGCGCCTGGCGATTGGTGCGCTGGAGCGCGAGGTGCTGATGCAGTTCCTGATTGAGGCGGTGGTGCTGGCCGCGCTGGGTGGCCTGATCGGCATCGTGCTGGCCACCGGCGCCTCCATCGGGCTGTCAGCCTTGATGGATGTGCCCTATGTCTTCAACCCCGGCGTCAACCTGCTGAGCTTCCTGTTCTCGGCCGGCATCGGGGTGGTGTTTGGCTATTTCCCAGCGCGCCGCGCCGCGCGGCTCAACCCGATCGACGCCCTGCGCCACGAATAGCTTGAACAGCCATCGGCGCACAGCGGGCTTTTGTGGGAGCGGCGCTGGCGCTGTGGCGGGATCGTCTTCGGCCTGTGTCTGTGCCAGCGCTTGTGAGCGCTCAGATGCCATTTCTGGGCAGAAAGCAAACCAAATTCAAGCTGTGGCCAGCTGGTTTTCACCGGTCAAACCAAGCGTGAATACCGCCACCGCATCCACCAGCTGAATGGACTGAATCTTCAAACTGTCGGCAGCGGCGGCGCTTTCTTCAACCAGCGCGGCGTTTTGCTGTGTGGCCTGGTCCATCTGGGTGATCGCGGTACCAACCTGGAGCACGCCCGAGCTTTGTTCTGCGCTGGTTGCGCTGATCTCGCGCACGATGTCCGTCACCCGGCGGATCGAGGCCACCACCTCGGCCATCGTGCTGCCGGCCTGATTCACCAGCGCCGAGCCCTGCTCGACACGCGCCACGCTCGCGCCAATCAGCGCTTTGATTTCCTTCGCTGCATCGGCACTGCGCCCGGCCAGGCTGCGCACCTCGGCCGCCACCACCGCAAAACCCCGGCCCTGCTCGCCAGCGCGCGCCGCCTCCACGGCCGCGTTGAGGGCCAGGATGTTGGTCTGGAACGCGATGCCATCGATCACACCGATGATGTCCCTGATCTTTTTGCTGCTGGCGTTGATCGCGTCCATGGTGGTCACCACCTGACCCACCACCTCACCGCCCTTTTGCGCCACCACGCTGGCGCTGGCCGCCAGCTGGTTGGCCTTGCGGGCGTTGTCGGCGTTCTGGGTCGCAGTGGCACTGAGCTGCTCCATTGACGCCGCTGTTTCCTCCAGCGAGCTGGCCTGTTGCTCGGTGCGGTAGCTCAGATCGTTGTTGCCCTGCGCAATCTGGGCGCTGGCGCTGGCCACACTCTCAGCGCTGCTGCGCACCTGTGTGACCGATTGGCTGAAACCCCTCACCATGCCTTGCAGCTCGGCCATCAGACTGTGAGGATCGCGGCTTTCGTTGACGATGGCCAGCGCCAGGTTGCCCTGCGCCACCTTGCGCACCACCGCCACCACCACATGCGGCTCAGCGCCCAGGCGGCTGGCGATCCAGCGGCGCGCGATCCACAGCGATCCCAGCGCCGCCGCTGAGAGCAAAGCTGCCAACACCAGCGTGACGCCGATCCAAAAATTGCGGCGCTCGAAAGCGCTGGTCACGGCGGCATTGGTGCGCGCATCAAGCAGGCTGAAAAACCCGTTCAAGGGCTGCATGATCTCCGCCTTCCCGGCGTGGTATCGGTCATCGTGTAGCAACTTCCGGGCCAGGGCCAGATCGGGTTCGTCAAGCTGGGTAAAACCGCCCTGACCATCGGCGTAGCGGCCTTTGACCAGGTTCATCGCCACCGTCTCGGTTTTCACCAGATCGTCAGAATTGGCCGCCACCTCGGCCAACTTGGCCAGCTCGCCCCTGGTGTAACCGCCGGCCCTCATTCGCTCCAGCCACGACACCGAGCTGCTGGCGCCCTGCTGGCGCGCCACCCGCGGCGCCATGTTGTCGGGGCGGAAGTCCCAGCGGGTTTTTTCGTCACCGACCGGGCGCAGCTTGATGCCGCTGCGGATATCGATCGCTTCCTGGTACTGCTGCGCCCACATCGGGTCGCCGCTGACCACAAAGGTGCGGGCGAGCCGGGTGAGGTTGTCCGAGCTTTCGCGCAGCTCGCCCGCGAGCTGCAAGGAGGCGAAGCGGGTGTCGTAAGCGGCTGAGAGACCGTCGCTGGCGCGGCCTGTCTGGAAGATGGCGAAAGCCAGCAGAAGCACCAACAGAGCGACCGCAGCCAGCGCGGTGCCAAAGAATTGTTTGAGTGTTTTCATCGTGGTCTTTTTTGAACGACGAGCGCGTCGCGGTCCGGTGGAGAGGTTCGACATGGCCGCGCAAGCCAGTACCTTGCGGGCGCTGGCCATGGGTTGGTGCCTTTATCTTCGGCGCGCTGCCGCATTCCTGAAGACCCGATTGGTGCCAGAAACACCGGCCAAGCCGCTTATCCAGCCCTGTGTACTGCACAGAAGTGCCGTTGAAGTACCGCGAGGCGGCAGCCACCGCAAGGAGATTGCCGCAGATCGGTGCGACGGCTTGGCTTGGCTTGGCTCTCGCTGCTGCGCCGGTTCAGGCCCGGCGTGGTCTGACCCGGCTGGCCGCGAGCTTGGCCTGGCGGCGGGCCTGCTCCACATCGGCGTCATGCACCAGCGCCACGCCCATGCGGCGCTTGACAAAACTCTCGGGTTTGCCAAACAGGCGGAGGTCGCTGTTGGGCACGCGCAGCGCCTCTTCCACACCGTCGAACACGATGCCGGTGGCGTCCACGCCGCCGTAAATCACCGCGCTGGCGCCTGGGCTCTTGAGCGTGGTGTCCACAGGCAGGCCGAGGATGGCGCGCGCGTGCAACTCAAACTCGTTTTGCCACTGTGTGACCAGGGTCACCATGCCGGTGTCGTGCGGCCGTGGGCTGACCTCGCTGAACCAGACCCGATCGCCTTTCACAAACAGCTCCACACCAAACAAGCCCAGCCCAGGGGGCTTGCCGTCCAAGCCCTCGCCCAGGTTGTCGGTCACGGCTTTGGCCACGCGGCGCGCCTGTGCCAGTGCGGCCGGTGCCATCCGGTGCGGCTGCCAACTTTCCACATAGTCGCCCGCCACCTGAACATGGCCGATTGGCTCGCAAAAATGGGTTTCCACCTGGCCGTCGGCGCCCAGCGCGCGCACCGTGAGAAGGGTGATCTCGTAGTCGAAATCGATGAAGCCTTCGACGATCACGCGGCCCGGGCCGACACGTCCGCCGGCCATCGCATGGTCCCAGGCCGCCTGCACATCGTCCGGTCCGTCGATCTTGCTCTGGCCTTTGCCCGACGAACTCATCACCGGCTTGACGACGCAGGGGCAGCCAATGCCCTTTTCACCTCCCGCGCCTTCAATCGCCGCCGCTAGCTCGGCCAGCGAATCACAAAAGCGGTACGGGCTGGTGGGCAGGCCCAGCGTTTCGGCTGCCAGGCGGCGGATACCCTCTCGGTCCATTGTCAGGCGCGCAGCGCGCGCAGTGGGGATCACACGAACCACGCCAGCGGCTTCGAGCTCTTCCAGCACGGGCGTGGCGATCGCTTCGATCTCGGGCACCACCAGGTGCGGTCGCTCGGCCTCAATCAGCGCTTTCAGTTGCACCGGGTCGCTCATGGTGATGGTGCGCGCGTGGTGCGCCACCTGCTGGCCCGGCGCGTTCGCGTAACGGTCAACAGCGATGGTCTCCACACCCAAGCGCTGCAAGGCGATCAACACCTCTTTGCCCAGTTCGCCGCTGCCCAGCAGCATGACGCGGGTGGCCGAAGGGGAGAGCGGCGTTCCAAAGGTGGTCATGGGGGTGTCGTCAGGGTTGTTGGGTGAAAAGCCCACCCATCGCCTCGCCCAGGCGCACCGGCTGGCCGGGCGCCCACTGCGGGTTGAAGGCGATGGTGTTTTGCGGCCAGAGCAAGACCACAGTGGAGCCGAGCAGAAAGCTGCCCATTTCCTGGCCACGCTCAAAGTCCAGCGCAGCGTCGTCGTATGTCCATTCGCGAAGGTGGCCGGGGCGCGATGGGTTCACCACGCCGTGCCACACAGTGGACATGCTGCCCACGATGGTGGCGCCCACCAGCACCAGCGCAAAGGGGCGCACCGCGCCATCCGCCCCAGGCGGCATGTCAAACACACACACCACCCGTTCGTTGCGCGCGAACAGGCCAGACACCCCCTGCGCGGTCGCCGGATTCACCGAAAACAAATCGCCCGGCACATGGAACATGCGGCGCAGCGAGGCAGCGGCCGGCATGTGGACGCGGTGGTAGTCCTTGGGGCTGAGGTAGATGGTGGCGAACGCGCCGTCTTGAAACTGGGCGGCCAACGCCGCGTCGCCGCCCACCAGCGCTTGGGTGGTGTAGTGGTGGCCCTTGGCCTGAAAAATCTGGTCGCGTTCGATGCGGCCGAATTGGCTGATCGCACCATCGACCGGGCAGACAAAAGCGGCTGGCGACAGCGGGCGCGCACCGGGCTTGAGCGCGCGGGTGAAAAAAGCATTGAAGCTCTTGTACGCCGCCGGGTCCGGGTTTGCTGCCTCGGCCATGTTCACGCCATAGCGGCCCACAAACCAGCGAATGATGGCGTGCGTGGCAGCACCCCACTCGGACCGTGCCACGAAACCAGCGAAGCGGGTGATTGCCTGCTTGGGCAGCAGGTGTTGGAGAGAAACGGAGAGCGATGTGGCCACGGCAAAAGAAGGGTTTTCTGACAAAGAGAGCCCTGGGTGCGGGGCTGGCGGGATTGTAGGCGGCGCCTCTTTCCCAGCGGCCAGCCTGGCCAACGCCGCGCGGGCACAATGCCGCCCATGACCGAACCTCTGTTTGCCTGCCACCACCTCGTGAAACGTTACGGCGCAGCCAAGGTGGTCGACGATTTGTCTTTCGAGATTGCGCCGGGCGAGTGCCTGGGCGTGATCGGGCCCAATGGCGCAGGCAAGACCACCACCATCCGCATGTGCCTTGGGCTGACCGCGCCCGATGCCGGCAGCATCACCGCCTTTGGCTTGCAAATGCCGCGCGATGCGCTGGCGATCAAACAGCAGCTCGGCGTGGTGACTCAGATGGACACGCTGGACCCTGATTTTTCCTGTGCTGAGAACCTGCTGGTCTATGGCCGCTATTTCGGCCTGCGCACAACCGACATCGCGCCCCGCGTCCCGCAACTGCTCGATTTCGCCGCGCTGGCACACAAGGCCGACGCCAAACCGGGCGAACTCTCGGGCGGCATGAAGCGGCGCCTGTCGCTGGCGCGCGCCCTGGTCAACAACCCGCGCCTGCTGCTGCTCGACGAGCCCACCACCGGCCTGGACCCGCAGGCCCGTCACCTGATGTGGGAGCGCTTGCAGGCGCTGCTGCAGCAAGGCAAAAGCATTTTGCTCACCACCCATTTTATGGACGAGGCCGAGCGGCTGTGTTCGCGCCTGCTGGTGCTGGACCACGGCAAGAAAATCGCCGAAGGGCGGCCGCGCGAGCTGATCGCGCAGCACCTGGAGCCCGACGTGGTGGAGGTGTATGGCCACGGTGCGCTGGCGCTGGCCCACAACCCCGAACACGCGGCGCTGCGCGCGCTGGCGGCGCGGGTGGAGGTCAGCGGCGAGACGGTGTTTTTCTACACCACGCAAGCGATGCCGCTGCTCTCAGCTCTCAGGGCCCTGCCCGAACTGCACGCCCTGCACCGGCCGGCGAACCTGGAAGATTTGTTCCTGAAGCTGACCGGCCGACAGATCAGAGAAGACGGATAGGCAAAGCCCACCGCCGCCGCGCTGCGCGCGGTCTCTCACGGGGTGGCACTGGCGGCCCGGCAAAGCCGGTTCTCTGGTGTCCTGGCACCACGCCCCTTCATTCAAACTGGCACTCTTTCTGAACACGCTGATGACAACCACCACGGCCCCCTCCCCCTCCCCCACCCCCTCCCTCTGGTCCGCCCCGCGGCTCTCCATGCGCTGGTGGCCGGTGTTTCTGCGCAATTTCCTTGTGTGGAAAAAGCTTGCCATTCCCAGCCTGGTGGGCAACATCGCCGAGCCGCTGATGTGGCTGGTGGCGTTTGGCTACGGCATGGGCGCGCTGGTGGGCCAGGTCAACATGGCGACACCTCAGGGCATGGTGGCGGTGCCCTACATCCTGTTCCTGGCCAGCGGCAGCATCTGCATGAGCGCCATGAACGCGGCCAGCTTTGAGGCGCTGTATTCGGCGTTTTCACGCATGCACGTGCAGAAAACCTGGGACGGCATCATGAATGCGCCGGTGAGCCTGGACGACGTGGTGCTGGGCGAGATGTTGTGGGCCAGCTTCAAGGCGCTGTTTGCCGTGATCGCCATCATGGGTGTGATGCTGGCCCTGGGCATCAGCCAATCGCCCAAACTGCTGCTGGCGATTCCGATTCTGCTCGGCGCGGGCATTGCGTTTTCCTGCATAGCGCTGGTGTTCAACGCCCTGGCCAAGGGCTACGATTTTTTCACCTACTACTTCACCCTGTTTCTCACGCCCATGATGTTTCTCTCGGGCGTCTTCTTCCCACGCGAGCAGTTGCCAACCGTGGTGCGCCACATCTCGGACTGGCTGCCGCTGACCAACGCGGTGGAACTGGTGCGCCCGCTGTTCATGGACCAGTGGCCCGAGCGGGCCTGGCTGCATGGTCTGGTGTTGCTGGTCTATGCGGTGGGCTCGTTCTGGATTGCGCTGGCGTTGACGAGAAGACGCTTTGCCAAGTAGCGATGCCTGAAGTTGAGCGGTCGGCAGGCCGCACAACCCCAGGGGGCGGCGCGTGGGAAGATCAATGCATGGCCTGCTGCAACGCTGGCTGGGCTTTTGCATAAGCGTCATTCCCGCAATCCATGAACCCTTCGTTGTCGATCACCGCGTCAAAGTCGCGCAGCGCGATGCGGTCGATGGTGTGGGTTTTGGGGATCAGCGGCTTGTCCAGCGGGCGGCAGATGCGCTGGCGCAGGCTGCACAGGGCGGTGCTGCTTTCCATGGCGGAGATCACCGCCTCGGGGTCGAGCATGAGGAAGAAGGGGTTGAGGCGGCTGCGTGTGGCGTTCATGGCGGTGGCTCCTGCTGAAAACGGTGAAAAATCGAAGGGCTGTTGGTGAAACAGACTGTAATTTTGTTGTTTCAAAAGGTTAAGTCGGTGCGGCGCCATACCGTCTGTAGGAAGTTGCCCGACAAAGCCCAAGATGGCCCGCAAATGGCCCGCAATTCCAGCCCAAGCGCGCTGAAATGTCAGCCTGGCCCACAACGCAGTGCGTCCACGCTGGCGCGCACCACGCCTTGCACGCTGCCGGTCTCGGCATAGCGCCGGCGCAGGTAACAGGCGTGGTTGAAGTCGCGCCCGGCGGTGCGCTCGATCTCGTCCATCGCCGCCTGCGCGTTGAGCGCCAGCGCATGCGGCTGCAGGCGGCGCAGGGTGGCCAAAATATCTTCCCGGATACCAATGCGCTCGCGCGTCTTGGGGTTGACCATTTGGCCTTCCAGGCCAAAACGGCAGGCCTGGAACCGGTTGTAGGTGTAGACGAGGTAGTCGTCTTCTTCGGGTGGCGGCTCGTTGCGCTCCAGCAGGTGGCGGCACAGCGCCTGCAGGTAGCAGGCCAGCGCAGCAGCACGCTCCACGGTCAACGGCGTGTCACAGACCCGCAGCTCGATGGTGCCGTACTCGGGCTTGGGCCGGATATCCCAGTAAAAGTCCTTCATGGACTTGACCACGCCGGTCGACTCCATCTTGGAGAAATACACCTCGGCAAACGCGTCCCAGCGCAACACAAACGGCGCGCGCCCGCTGAGCGGAAAGGCAAACACCGAGTTCAGTCGCGCCGAGTCGAACAATGTGTCCACGCCCTGCGAAAACGGCGAGGAGGCAGACAGCGCGATGAAATGCGGCACGTAGCGGTTCAGCGCATGCAGCAGAAACAGCGCGTCGTCGGCATTGGCGCAGCCCACATGCACATGCTGGCCAAACACGGTGAACTGCTTGGCCAGGTAGCCGTACAGACCGGAGAGTTCCTCGAACCGCGACTGGGAAAAAATGCGCTGCTCGAACCAGCGTTGAAACGGGTGCGTGCCACCGCCCGCGATTTCGATGTTGAGCCGGTCGCCGGCCCGCACCACCGTGTCGCGCATGGTCTGCAGTTGGGCCAACAGCGGCCCGTGTTCGGTGTGCACGTCGGTGGCCACCTCGATCATGCTTTGCGTCATCTCGGGCGTGACCAGGCCGGGGAAAGGCTTGCGCCGCAGCAGCTCCAACAGATCGTTGGCGCTGCTGGAGAGGTCCATGTCGTGGCTGTTGACCAGCTGCAACTCCAACTCCACCCCGAGGGTGAGCGGCTGAGAGGATTTGAAGGTTTCCAGGGGCATGGGGTCAGAGCTCGGATCGGGTGATCTGGCCGTCGGCCTGGGTCACGTGGGTCTCATGGGCGGCCATCAGGCTGCGTTGGCTGACCACCGGGCCGAACAGCTCCTGAATCAGCATCATCCCGGCCATCAGCGCCAGCACCTCGGCCGCCGGCGCAAAGCCATAAATGCGGCTTTGCTCGATGAGCAAAATGGCAAACGCCGACATCGGGGTCAGCGCCAGGCCGGTCAGCCAGCCCTTGCGCTCGGTGCTGCCCGAGAGCCGCGCGGCAGCCACGCTGCACCCCACCTTGCTCGCGGTGCGGACCACAGTCAGCACCAGTCCCATCAAGAGACCAGCGCCCACCGACGCCCAGTCGAGCAAGGAGGCGATGTAGACAAACAAGAACAGGGTGAGCAGATCGCCCGCAGTGCCAAAACCGCGCTGCGCGCTGGTGAGGTGCACCCGGCGCTCGCGCGCCACGATGCCAAACACCAGCGCTGCCAGCAGTGGGGAAAGCATCAGGCCATAAGACATGGTGGTGAGCAAGACCAGCGCCAGCGCAAACACCACCGTCACACCGCGCTCGCGGGTGGCCGGGCGGCGCAGCAGCCAGGGTACGACCACCCCGGCCAAGGTGCCCATGGCGATCGAGATCAGCAGGGCATAGACACTGCCCAGCGCCGCCGCCATCCAATCGCCAGAGGTGCTAAGCGTCCAGTAGCCCACCAGCAGCTTGAGCACCAGCACCGACACCAGGCAGTTGATGGCACACAAATGCATCACCCGCTCGGTCACCTGGCCGGCGCTGCGCAGCTCATTGGCCACCCGCACGATGCCGGCCGGTGACGCCGAAATGGACAGCGCCGCGATGATCAGGCGCACATCTGTTTCCATCGCAAACCAGCCCGCAGCGAGGTAGACCAACGCAAAGGTCAGCAACGATTCCACCAAACCCAATGCCAGCACCCAGGGGTTGTGGCGGAACCAGCGCAGGTTGATCCGGTAACCCAGCTCAAACAGCAGCAGCGAGAGCGCGATGTTGGCCAGTAACGCCAAGCCCTGCACCTCGGCGGTAAGACCGGGCAGGTTGACCAGGCTGGCGATCAGCCCCACCGACACATAGCTGCTGACGCGCGGTACCTGCCACCTCTGGTGCAGCCGCTCGCCCAGGAACCAGGCCAGCAGCAGCACCAGCGGCCAAGCCATGGACTGCAGCAGAAAAGAGGAGTTTGCAAACACCCGAGCACCCTTTTTTTAAACAAGGGCATGGTACCCGCCACACCCGGCCACACGCCACAAAAGCCCCGCCAGCTCACCCGTGTGCGCAGTCCGGTGCATGCGTCGCCCTGGCTGGACACAAAACAGACCGGTTTGTGGCTACCATCTGCCGCATGAAATCACCCAACCCCCGCGCCCTGGTTGGCGCCACCTTGCTCGGCCTCGCCAGTTTGGCCTGCGCCCAATCCACCCCCGCCGCGCCAGCCAGCAGCCCACTTAAAAAAGAACTGATCACCAAGTTGCTCAAGTTACAACAGCCCGGCCTGGAGGCACTGGCGCGCCAGGTCGCCGAGCAGCCCGCCGCGCGAATGCTCGACCAGGCAGGCGCCGCCTTGTCTGCGCGCGTGCCAGCCAATCAGCAACAGGCGGTGGCCAGCCAGCTTCAGGCCGACGCCAGGAAGTACGCCGAAGAGGCGGTGCCGGTGGTGCGCGCCAGTGCGCTCAAGCTGGCGCCGTCCACCGTGGGCATGGTGCTGGAAAGCCAGTTCACCGAAGACGAACTCAAGCAGATCGTGGCGGTCCAGGAGTTGCTGGAGTCACCTGTTTATGTGAAGTACCGCAGCAAGTCCGAGGAGATGCAAAAGGCGCTGCTGGAGAAGCTGATCCCCGACACCAAGGGTCGCATTGAGCCCAAGGTGCGGGCGTTGGAGCTAACCATCGCCAAGCGCCTGGGCATCGGCGAGACCGCGGGAGCGGCAGCCGGCAAGCCGGCTGCGCCCAAGCCTGCCGCCAAGTAAGCGGTTCCCCGACGCCGCTCGGCCCCGCGGTTCAGGCCGCTTCGGCAGCGGTGGCGAACCGCTCGGTGAGGGGCTGCAGGTTCAGCTCTTGGAGCACCTGCAACAAACGTTGCCGCGCGCGCACTTGCTGCGCTGGGCGCACGCTGCCGTCCCATCGGGCCAGAATCAGCTCGTTTTTCAGGGAGTGTTCCCAGCCCACCAGCTCGGTCACGGTAACGGCGTAACCATGCGATTCGAGTTGCAGACAGCGCAACACATTGGTGATCTGGCTGCCGAACTCGCGCGTGTGCAGCGGGTGGCGCCACAGCTCGGCCAGCGGTTTTCCCGCCAGCGACAGCGCCTTGTGCTGGCGCAGCACGCCCGCCACCTCGGCCTGGCAGCATGGCACCAGCACCATGTGGGTCGCCTGCTTGGCCAGGCCAAAGGCGATCGCGTCGTCGGTGGCGGTGTCGCAGGCATGCAGCGCGGTGACCACATCGAAGCGGGCTGGCATGTCGGGTTGGCCCAGCGACTGCTGCACCGTTGTGGCCAGAAAACGCATGCGCTCGAAGCCCAGCCGCGCGGCCAACACCTGCGATTTCGCCACCAGCTCAGCGCGCGCTTCCACCCCCGTCACCCAGCCCAACGTCCGGGACTTGAAAAACAGGTCGTAAAGGATGAACCCCAGGTAGGACTTGCCGGCGCCGTGGTCGGCCAGCGTCACATCGCCACGCGCGTTCAGCACCTCGGCCAGCAGCGGCTCGATAAACCGCACCAGGTGGTAGACCTGCTTGAGCTTGCGCCGCGTGTCCTGGTTGAGCTTGCCCTCGCGGGTAAGGATGTGCAGCTCTTGCAGCAGCTCAACCGACTGGCCTTCGCGCAGCTCGGGCAGCTGTTCTTGTAGGGTTTTCTGGGGTTTCAAATGCGGTTCCGTTGGGCATGGCCTGGCGGGCGGCGGTGGGTGTGATCTCGGAGCATCCGCGAATTCTGGCACGGCCAGCGGGCGACAATGGCTGCATGTACCCATCTGACAGCGCCCACCACCACCACCCCTACACCGCCCTCACACCCGACGTGGTGCAAGACGCGCTGGCCAGCATCGGCCTGTGGGGCGACGGTCGGCTGGCCGCGCTCAACAGCTTCGAGAACCGGGTCTACCAGGTGCATCTGGAAGACCCGTTCGAGAGCCACACCCAGGTGGTGGCCAAGTTCTACCGGCCCGAGCGCTGGAGCGAGGCGCAGATTGCCGAAGAACACGCTTTTGCGATGGAACTGCAGGCGGCCGAAATCCCGGTGGTGGCGCCACTCGTGGTGCAAGGACAGACGCTGCACCAATTTGGCGGTTTCGCTTTTGCGGTGAGCCCGAGGCGCGGTGGCCGGCGCCCGGAACTTGAGGACTTTGAGGTGCTGGAGTGGATTGGACGCTTTCTCGGGCGCATCCACAGCGTCGGCGCGGCTGCGCCCTTCATGCAACGCCCACCGCTGGACGCCGCCCACTTCGCCCACGAGCCGCGCGACTGGCTGATGGCGCACCAGATGGTGGCGCCCGAGGTGCGTACCGCCTGGGCCAGCACGCTGGCACAAGCGCTCGCCCTCATTGAGTCGCACCCGGTGCTGTCGGCAACATTGTCGGGAAATTTGACAGCCGAGGGTGGCATCGCCCGGCTGCGGCTGCATGGCGACTGTCACCCCGGCAACATCCTCTGGACGCCCCAGGGCCAGCCCGGGCCTGGCCCCCATTTTGTGGATCTGGACGATGCGCGCACCGGCCCGGCGGTGCAAGATTTCTGGATGCTGCTCTCAGGCGACCGGCGCCAGCAAAACCAGCAGCTCGGAGCCCTGCTAGACGGCTACGAGCAATTCCGCGACTTTGATCGCCGCGAACTCACGCTGATCGAGCCACTGCGCACCCTGCGCCTCATCCACTACAGCGCCTGGCTGGCCCGCCGCTGGGACGACCCGGCGTTTCCGATCAACTTCCCCTGGTTCGGCACCCGAGATTACTGGCAGGGCCAGGTCGACATGCTGGTCGAGCAGATCGAGGAAATGCAGGCCCCACCGCTGGTGGCCTGAGCGGACGCGACCATCTTGCAACGCGATCAGTCGCGCCCCAAAGCCCCGCCTTTTGTGACGGAACTTTTTTGCCTGTGGTGCAGGCCCAGAGCGCTTGGCGTGCAAAGCGTGGCGGGCGCAAAAGCCACCATGGGCTTATAAATTGTGCGCAATTTAATTGCTCGCTATGCTTTAAGTCATGCCCGCTGCAATTGACCGCTCCAACGCCGCTTTGCTGCTCGACAACCAGCTTTGCTTTGCGCTGTATTCGGCCTCGCTGGCCATGACCAAGCTCTACAAACCGCTGCTTGATGCGCTGGGCCTGACCTACCCGCAGTACCTGGCACTGCTGGTGCTGTGGCAACGTGACGGCCTCACAGTGTCCGAGCTGGGCGAGCGCCTCTCGCTCGATTCCGGCACCCTGACCCCGCTGCTCAAGCGCCTGGAAACCGCTGGCCTGGTCTTGCGGCTGCGCGATGCGGCCGACGAGCGGCGTGTCCGCGTGCGGCTCACCGCCGAGGGGCGATCGCTCAAGGCACGCGCGCGTCACATTCCAGGCTGCGTGCTCCAGGCCACCCATTGCGAGGTGGCCGAGGCGGTTGCCTTGACCCGACAAATTCAAGCCCTGCGCGACCGGCTGATGCCGTAACGCCAGCCACCCCCCCCCGTTTTCCCCAACCGGCTTGATTGCAAGCCCCACTCAGAAAGGCCCACCATGGCATCGCTCGACAAAGTTCTCTACACCGCCCGCGCCCACACCACAGGCGGGCGCGATGGCACCTCGCGCACCGACGACGGCAAGCTCGACGTGAAGCACACGCCACCCGGCTCGGCCGGCGACGGCACCAACCCCGAGCAGCTGTTTGCTGCCGGCTACTCGGCCTGCTTCATCGGTGCAATGAAAGCGGTGGCCGGCCCGATGAAGCTCAGCGTGCCGGCCGATGTGGCGGTAGACGCCGAGGTGGACCTCGGCCCGATCACGGGCGGCTACGGCGTGGCGGTGCGCATGGCGGTGCATCTGCCGGGCATGGACCGCGAACAAGCCCAGGCGCTGGTGGACGCGGCGCACAAGGTGTGCCCATACTCAAACGCCACACGCGGCAACATCGACATGACGCTCACGCTCGCCTGAGCGGTCGTAGCGCACACAGGGGCCACAGACCGGAGTCCCGCTGATCAGGCTGGCGCGCCACCCAGCTGTTCCATCGCCGCCGCCAGCCAGTCGGCCTGCAAGGCCGGTACATTCGGGCCGCGCTCAACGCGCCAGCCACCGGCGCCATCGGCGCTCACCTCGGCGGCGCCACCTTGCCAGAGCAGCCAGGCCAGCCAGGCGCAGGCGCCAGCCGACACCAGCTCCCCCGCCGCACCGTCCAGCAGCTCGGTCAGCACCGAGCGCTCGGCCAGGACCACCGCATCGCCGGCCACCGCTGCGCCCAGCGCCTCGGCCAGCCTGGCCATAGGGTCGGCTGTGTTGGCTGCAAACACAGCCAGCCAGTGGTGCAACTGCGACGCCACATCAGCGCCCCGGCGCGCCTCGGCCTGCAGCAGGTCGGCATGGTCCCAGCGGTGCCAAGGCACAGCGGGCTGGCTGCACCCGCAGGCCAGTGCGGTGTGTGCCAGCCGGTGCACGGCCGCATCGGTGGGCTGCTGGTGCACGGCGGCACCCAGCATTGCGAGGGCACCCAGGCGCTGCGCCAACAACTGGCCCTGCTGGGCCAGCAACTTGTCGCGCATCAGCGTATCGCGTTCGCTGCGCAAGTCGGCCAGCTCCAGCGCGTTTTTCAGATCGGCGCGCAGGCTCTCCAGTTCCCAGGGCTTGCTGATGTACCGGTAAATCTCACCGGTGTTGATGGCTTCGATCGCATCGCCCAGCTCCGAATACGCGGTGGTCAACATGCGCACGATGCCGGGATAGTACTCACGCGTGTGGCGCAACAGCTCGTTGCCCAGCTCGCCCGGCATGCGCTGGTCGCAAATCAGCACCGCGATGTCGGCGCCGTGCTCGCGCAACACCGCGCGTCCGGCCTCCACCGAGTTGGCGGTGAGCACCGGCGCCAGCGGGCTGACCAGACGGTCAAAGTACTTCAAGGCCATCGCCTCATCATCAACGTAAAGAATTTTGGTGGGCTTCATGAAACGTCCTCGGCCTGATCTTGGTTTTCTTGAGAAGGGAAATACAGGGAAATGCAGGCACCCATGCCGAGCTCCGAGGCGATGCTCACAGAGCCGCCCAGCGAGGTCATGACGCGCTGGCAAAACACCAGCCCCATACCTGTGCCGCCCGATTCTGCGCGGGTGGTGACCGACTCGCGCATCAGCTTGTGCAGCATGTGTGGCGCAATACCGGGGCCGTTGTCAAACACCACAATCGCAGGTTGCTCGCCAAGACCCGGCGCG
>Ga0105055_10001051_pt1 | contig 44944 bp, 40 predicted proteins | sample BON03_FD_78090 | JGI IMG/M metagenome (GOLD analysis project Ga0105055, IMG submission 78090) | Freshwater microbial communities from Lake Bonney liftoff mats and glacier meltwater in Antarctica - BON-03 | ecosystem: Environmental > Aquatic > Freshwater > Ice > Glacier meltwater | place: Lake... | reverse complement strand
GCGATGCCGTGGCGCTGGGCAAAGATGGCGACCAGCACTGGCGCCGTCTGGAGGAACGGCTTGCTGGCATTGGTGCCGAGCGGGGCCAGCGCGTCGAGCCATTCCCCGGGCGCGCGGCCGCCGTGGTAGAACTCGTATTCCTCGCGCTCGGCCAGTTCGCGCAGGCGGCGCTTGCGGGCCGGGTCGGTGATGACGGCGAAGTGCCAGGGCTGCTGGTTGGCGCCGGAGGGCGCGCGCGCGGCGGTGCGGATGGCGGCCTCGACCACCGCCAGGGGCACCGGGCGGTCGGAGAAGTCGCGCACGCTGCGCCGGCGGGCCATGGTGGCAAGGAAGCCCTGTGCGCGTGCCACCATCTCGGGCTGCGGCAGTTCCGCGAACTCCAGGCGTTGCATATCCGGCGCGTTGATGCGGCTTCCCCCGGGCCAGGCGGCCGTTGCTCAGTCGATTCGGGTGGTCTTCGCCCATTCGAAGTAGCGCTGGCGGGCGGTTTGGAAGATGGGGCCGGCGTTGATCTCGCGGCCTTCGTAGCGGGTGCAGGCGACCAGCTTGCCGTAGTTGCCGGTGCTGAAGATCTCGTCGGCCGCCTCCAGGTCACGCGCCGACAGCGTGGCCTCGCGCGCCTCGATACCGGCTTCGTTGAGCAGCGCCATGGTGCGGTGGCGGGTGATGCCGGCCAGGAAGGTCTTGTTGTCGGCGGGGGTCAGGGCCACGCCGTCCTTGGCGATCCACAGGTTGGCGAAGGCGAACTCGGCGATGTTGTCCCACGGGTCGCGCATCACCGCGGCCTCGAAGCCGCGCGCCTCGGCCTCGCGCGTGGCGCGCGAGGAGTTGGGGTAGAGGCAGGAGGCCTTGGCATCGGTGGGCGCCATTTCGGGCGCGGGTCGGCGCAGCGGGGAGAGCGTGGCGGAGAAGCCGGCGTCGCCGGGCAGGGGGGCGTCGAAGATGTGCAGCACGAAGGCGGTGGTGGCGCTGCCGGTCGCGATCGAGCCGCCGACGGTATAGAACATCGGCTTGATGTAGAGCTCGGCTTCCACCGGGAAGCGGCGGATGCCCTCGATGGCCAGGCGCTCGATTTCCTCCGGCGCCATGGCGGGCTCCAGGCCCAGCGCATGGGCCGAGGCGACAGCGCGCCGGCAGTGCAGGGCGAGGTCGGGGGCGCAGCGGTTGAAGGCGCGCGCGCCGTCGAACACCATCGAGGCCAGCCAGAAGGAGTGGTCGGCGGGGCCGGTCAGCTTGGGGTTCTCGCCGGTCCAGTGTCCGTCGAGCCAGAATTGCGCCGCCATGGTCGGTCTCCCGCTTGCAAGGGCGCGGACCAAAGGACGACGCGGCGGCCTCGTCAAGAGGGGGCGGCTGTTCAGCCCGTTCGTTCAGCCCCGCCGGGGCAGCCCCGCCTGGGCAGCGCCGCCGGGGCGAAGAACGGGGTCGATTCCAGTTCCGACTCGGCAAAGGCCTCCAACTGGGCCTGCAGGGCGGCGCGGTCGGCGCGGAACAGGGCGCGCACGATCGCGGTGGAGAGCAGGCCGGCGGCGGCCGACACGCCGGGGATGTCGCTGGCAATGGGGCCCATCGAGCCATAGGCGGCGTGGTTGAACAGGTGCACGCGAGATAGCGCCGGGCAGGTGCCGGGTTCGCGGTCGGTGAGTTCGAAGCCGTCGCCGAGGAAGGGGTAGGCGGCAAGCTCCGGCCGGTCGAGCCCTGGCGGCGGCGGGCAGGCGTCGCGCCACAGGGCGATGTGGGCGGCCAGGTCGGCCAGTTCCGGGCGGCGGGCGAGGTCGACGGTGAAACCGGTGGCCACGACCAGGAAATCGGCGGTGGCGGCACAAGATGACAGGTCCAGCGCCACGCCATCGGCGGTGGGGCGGGCGGCCAGGACGGGGCTGGCGCGGTGCAGGCGGAAGCCGGGGTGCTTCAGCACGCGGTGCACGCTCTCGTGCGGCGGCGGCGAGCGTTCGTCGTGCAGGTAGACCATCAGGCGCCAGCGTTCGGCAGGCGGCAGGCCCGACCAGCCCTCGAAATAGCCGGGGTTGGTGGCGCCGCGGCTTTTGTTCACCTGCGGCAGTTCGGCGCGGCGGCAGAACATGTCCACCGCCGCCGCGCCGGATTCCAGGGCCACGGCTGCGGCGTCGAAGGCCGAGGCGTTGGCGCCGAGCACGGCCACGCGCCGGCCGGCCAGGCGGGTGAAGTCGATCGCCTCGCCGGTATGCGCGGCGCGGTCCGGCCACAGGGTGGGGTCCACGAAATCGGGCACCAGCAGGCCGCCCGCGCCGGCGCGGCCGGTGGCGAGCACGACGTGGCGGGCATGCAGGGTGCCGCCGCTGGTTTCGACGGCGAAAAGCTCGCCGGACGGGCGGATACGGGTGACGGCGATGCCGTGGCGTACCGGCAGGGCCAGCACCCGTTGCAGCCATGCCAGGTAGTGCTGCCAGTCGGCATTGGCGATCTTGTACAGCGCCTGCCATTCCGCCTCGCCGCGGCGCGCGGTGTACCAGGCGCGGAAGGTGAGCGAGGGGATGCCGAGCGCGATACCGGGCAGGTGCTTGGGGCTGCGCAGGGTGGCCATGCGCGCGGTGGTGACCCAGGGACCCTCCTGGCCCTGGGGTGCGGCGTCGAGCAGGGCGATGTTGCGCACGCCCTTGAAGATCAGCGCGGCGGCGGCGGCGATGCCGCACATGCCGGCGCCGACCACCAGCACGTCGAGCGCCGGTTGTCCGTCCGGGCCCGTCGTGGTGGCGGGCCAGGGGCGCGGCGGCAGGCCGAGCAGGGCGAGGTCGTGGGCGACTGACTCGTCGTGCGTGGTGGCAGTCATGCGATCCATGCTGTCCGGAGTAGGCCGGCGTGGGCCCGCCGCGCAAGCCGGGCGTCAGCCTTGCAGCAGCGCATCGAAGCGACCGTCGGCGATGGCGGCGGCGATGTCGGCGGACATGGCGGGGTTGAACTTGCGGGCGAACAGCAGGTCGGGGTTGCCGGCGCGCGCCTGGCGCAGGGCCGGGCCATCCAGCGCCGTGCCGGCGGGCATGGTGTGCATCGGCGTGCCGCGCGTCGGTGGCGCCGGCAGGGTGCCCAGCACGGTGTGGATCATATGCTCATCGGGTACCGGGAAGAAGCGGAAGTAATCCTGCACCTCCGGGCGGTGCAACGCGGGCAGCAGGGTGGCGACGGTCTGCCCGCTCAGCGCCCACCACTGCGCGCCATAGAGTAGGCGCGGGAACAGCCGGGGGCGGGGCGGCAGGCCGGCGAGCACCTCGGCCACCAGACGCTGAGTGTCGCCGCGCAGCCAGTCGGCACGGTCGGGGCGCAGGCCGTAGTGGCGCACGGTGTCGGCGGCGCCGAACGGGTTCAGCAGGCGGTCGTCCCAGTGGACGAAGTTGTGGAAGCGCCAGGGCTGCTCCCAGCCATGCCGCGCGAATGACGCCTCGCGCGGCTGGCCGGCCAGGGTGGGATCGTCGGCCACCTCCAGCATCTCGATGCGGTCCGCCCCGCCATCGGTGAGCGTTGCAAGCAATTCATCGGCTGGCAGCAGCGGCAGGGAATCGCCGCTCACCAGGGCCAACACGTCGTGTTCGCGCGCCGCCTGCATCAGGTTGAGCGTGGCCTGCATCATCGACCAGCCGCCCCAGTGCACGGCGCGGCGCGGTTCCAGGGCGGTGGCGTGGGGCGGCAGGCGCAGGTCCGCCGGCTTCGCATCGGTCTTGGCGTCCAGGTGGACGAACACCGCGAACCGGTCGTCCAGCACGTCGAGCAGGCATTGCAGCGGCGCGGGCAGGTGGGCGAGCACCAGGATGGCGACGCGCCGGTTCATGGCTCAGTCCGACAGCGGGTAGAGCGCGCGCGGCGCGTGGCGGAACGGGAAGGCGGCGATGTCCAACGCGGCGGGGCCCGGCGCGTCCACGTCGACGATGTCGGCGAGCAGTGGTTTGAAGGCGGCGCGGAAATGGTTCTTGGCCTTCACGCACAGCAGCTTCACCTCGTCGAGCGCGATGCCGTGCAGGGCGAGCAGGCCGGGGTCGTGCGGGCTGCGGCTGAGGCTGGTGACGATGACGCGAACATTCGCCCCGCCCGGCGTGCCGGCCAGCGAGAGCAGCGCCGTTGGGCCGAAATTCGACTGCACGCCGCGCATCATCGGGCCGGTGTTGCGGTATTTCCCCTCGGTCAGCGCCAGCACGCGGCCGCTGAACGGCACCGGCGCGCCGTAGGCGTCGGTCAGCCGGCCGCCCAGCGTGCCGGAAAGCTCGCCGTCGATGCCGACCTGTTGGGCGCGTTCCACCAGGCCGCCATCGGTGATGTAGGCAAAGACGGTGGGCACCTGGACATCGGCGTCGAGCAGCGCGCGCAACAGGCCCGGCGTGTCGCCGATGCCGCCGGAGCCTGCATTGTCGCCGGGGTCGGTCACCGCGACCGGGAAGGCGCCAGCCTTGAGTGCCTGTTCGATGCCCTCGCCGGCGGTGGGCAGGCGGATGAAGAAGCGGTCGCGGCGGGCGCGCATCTGGCCGGCGAGCGAGGTTGCCACCTGCTGGGCGCGGGCGACGTCGGTGGCGTGCCAGACCATGGCGGTGGCGCCGGCCGACAGCGTGTCGCCATAGGAGAAGCCGCCGAAGGTTGAGACGTCGAGCAGGGCGGGGTCGGCGGCTTCCAGCCCGGCGGCGAAGGCCTCCAGTTCGGCCATCGGGCCCTCGGCGGTGCGCATGTTGATGCTGGGCAGAATCGCGCCCATGGCCGTGATGGCGCCCTTGGGTCGCAGCCCCTCGGCGACGCAGCGTTCCAGTATGGCGAGCACGCGCAGGGCGGTGGGGCGCTGGTCGATGTGCGGGTGGGTCTTGTAGCCCGCGCCGAAATCCAGCAACGCGCCGATCTCGGGGTCCATGTTGGCGTGCAGGTCAAAGCTGGCGCCGAGCGGCACGTTTGGCCCGATGGCCGCGCGCACTCGGCGGATCGTCTCCAGGTCGCCGCGCGGTTCGTCCTCGATGAGCATGGCGCCGTGCAGGGCGAGGTAGACAGCATCGGGGCGGGTGGCGGCGAGGGCGGGGATGATGCCGTCGATGATCGCCTCGTAGGTCTCGCGCGGTAGCGGCCCGGCGGGGCCGGCCTGGGCCATGCGCAGGAAATCGGCCTGCCAGGCCGGCCGGGCGGCGAGGAATTCCAGGGCGCCGCCGATCTCGCTCTCGCTGCCCTGGAATGCGGTGCGGGCCTCGGCCTCGCCCAGCGCCCAGGCGCCGGAATGGAAGGCGGCGAGGTCAGTGGGCACCGGGGTGAAGCTGTTGCCCTCGTGGCTCAGCATGGCGATGGCGAGGCGGGGGGCTGGTCGGGTCATGCAGCGGCCTTCGCGTTGTTCCGGGGCGCGTTCCAGCGTGCCGCCAGTGGCGCGCCGGATCAACCCGGCCCGCGCATGGCGATGGGCGGCTTTTTCCGGACCGGCCCCTTCTCCCCACCGGCGGGCCGGGCGATGATGCAGGCAGGCACCGCGTGGAGGGGGCATGTTCGCTGTAGTGGGATCGGTGGTGGCCATGTCGCGGCGTGGGCGCGGCTGATGGCCGGCAGACCGGCGATCGGTACGCGGTGGCTGTGCGTCGGCGGCGCTGTGGTGCAGGCCGTGGCGGGACCGCTTCCGGTGGCGGCGGTGCCGATCGGCGCCATGCTGGTGGGGGCGGATGGTGGCCAGCTGGCGGTGCGCTGGATCGGGCGGACGCGGCTGTTCCCGGCGGAGCTTGCCGCGCAGCCGCGGCTGTGGCCTGTGCTGGTCGCCGCCGGGGCGTTGGCCGAGGGGCAGCCGGCGCACGACATGGTGGTGCTGGCGGAACAGGCGCTGCACGTACCCGGCCATCCCGCAATGGCGGCGAAGTGGCTGGTCAACGGCGCCAGTATCGGCCGGCCCGCGCCGGATGTGCCGCTGGATGTTTTTTGCCTGGAGCTTGACGGGCCGGGCCCGCCGGCAGGTGGCATGTTCGCCCCGGCCGACAGCGCCGCCTCGGCGTCGCCTGACGACACGGCGTTGCTGGCGCTGCGGCGCCATCTCGCGCGCCATGCCGGGCTGGCAACGGGACCCTTGCGCGGCAGCCTGGATGTGGCGCGGCATGACCGCGTGGGCGGCTGGGCCGCCGACCTGGCCGCGCCGGACCGGCCGGTGGTGGTGGAGGTGCTGGTGGACGGCGTGTTGTCGCCCCCGTTCGCCGCCGTGCTGTTCCGCCGCGACCTGGAGGCTGCCGGGGTGTCGGATGGCCGGCGCGGTTTCCGGGCGCCGTTCGATGCGCCGCTGACGCCCTCGGGCTGTCACCTTGTGCGGGTGCGCCGCGCGGCCGACGGGGCGGACCTGCCGGGATCGCCGGCCCTGCTCGACCGGGTGGAGGGGCTGAGCGGGTTGCTGGATCGCGTGGCGCCGGACGTGAGGTTGGCCGAGACCGTGGGCGTCGCCGCGGCGCTGCTGGCGCGGCGGGTGGCGGATGATCGCTAAGCCGGGTTCGTCGCCAGCCTGGGCTCGAGCGATGCCGGCGGCCAGGCATCGGCAACGCTGAGCAGCAGCGCCACGTCGCTCGCCGGGCGCGGCGGGCTGAACAGGTAGCCCTGCATTTCGGTGCAGCCATCGGCCACCAGCGTGTCCAGCTGATACAACGTCTCCACGCCTTCCGCAGTGGTGGCGATGCCCAGCGAGTGCCCCAGCCCGGCGATCGCGCGCACGATGGCCTCGCTTTCCTCCGAACCGTCCAGGCCGTGGACGAAGCTTTTGTCGATCTTGATCTTGTCGAACGGGAAGCTGCGCAGGTAGCTGAGCGATGAATAGCCGGTGCCGAAATCGTCCATTGATATGCGCACGCCCAGGGCGCGCAGGCGATGCAGGATGTCCAGCGTGGCGGCGCTGTCGCGCAACAGCACGCTTTCGGTGATTTCCAGTTCCAGGCGGGTCGCATCGATACCTGCCGCGGCCACCGCCTCCTCCACCAGGGCCACGAGGCCTTCCCGGCCGAACTGCACCGGGGACAGGTTCACCGCCACGCTGACGTCGCGCGGCCATCGTGCCGCCTCCGCGCAGGCGTGGCGCAGCACCCATGCGCCGATGGGCACAATCAGCCCAATTTCCTCGGCCAGCGGGATGAACACGTCCGGCCGGATCGGCCCGCGCTGCGGATGGTGCCAGCGCAGCAAGGCCTCGAAGGCGCAGATCCGGCGGTCGCGCACCGAAATCAGTGGCTGGTAGAACAACTCGAACTCGCCGCGCTCCAGCGCCAAGTGCAGGTCGCGTTCCAGCAGCCGCCGCTCCTGGGCGAGCGCGTCCATTTCGGGGGCGTAGAAACGCATGGTGTTGCCGCCATCCTGCTTGGCGCGTTGTTGGGCCAGTTCGGCGTTGCGCAACAGCACGTCGGCATCGCCGTCGCTGGCGGTGCCGAGCGCGATGCCCACGGAGGCGCCCAGGATGGCCAGGCCATCGGCGGTGGCATAGGGCTGGCGCAGCACCTCGATCAGCCGGGTGGCCAGTGCCGCGGCGCTGGCTGGCTGGTTCAGGTCGGGCTGCACCACGACGAAGGCGTCGGCGCCGAGGCGGCAGATCGTATCGGTGGCGCGGACGTGGTGGCGCAGCCGCTGTGCCACCTGGCGCAGCACGTTGTCGCCGTATTCATGCCCCAGTGCGTCGTTGACCGATTTGAATCGGTCCAGGTTGATCGAAAGCATCGCGAACGGGTTGCTGCGCTGCGCCAGGGCCGCTGCACGCGCCACGGACTCGCGCAGCACGATGCGGTTGGGCAGGTCGGTAAGGGCGTCGTGGCGTGCCAGGTGGACGAGGCGCGCCTCGTTGCGCCGACGCTCCGTGATATCGTCGTAGGTAGCGAGCCAGCCGCCGTCCCGCAGCGGCACCAGGTTCGCCTGAACGACCACGCCGCTGTCGAGGGTGAGGACGAAACGGTGCTCAGCGGCGCTCCCCGCGGCCCCGCCGGCGGCCACTGAAGCGAGGCCCTCTGGCCCCGCCGCTGCGCCATGCCGGGTGGCGACACCGGGTCCGAGCGCCTCGCCAATGGTCATTCCGGCCGCGAGGGCGCTGCCTGAAACCCTGAAGATCTCGGCCAGGCGCCGGTTCCACACCACCAGGCGCCCGGCGCCATCGACCATCACCAGGCCCTGGGTCATGTTGTTGAGTGCTGCGTCGAGGCGGCTGCTGGCGATCGCCCGCTCGATGCCACGCCGTTCCAGTTCGCGCGCATCGTCGCGGAACACCGCAACCGCGCGGGCGATGTCGCCGATCGGGCCCGGCTCGTCCACGCCTGGTATCGGCACGCTGGCTTCGTGGCGTGACAGTTGCAGCATGGCACGGGTGATGCCGCCCAGGCGCTTCAGCACGCCGCGCAGCACCGCCAGGCCCAGCAGCCCCAGCGCGGCCGCCGCGATGGCGGCCGCCACCGACCACCGCGCCACCGCGGCGATGGACCGGTCCAATGTGGCCAAGGCATCGTGCGCCACCTTGCGCCGGTCCTCGCGCCACATCGCCGTGTCATCGGTGATGCGGCTGGCTGAAAGGGCGAACACCCGCAGGCTGCGCTGCAGGGCCGCGGTGCCCACGACATCATGCGTGCCGCCGTCCGCCTGGCTCGACGCGTGCAGCATCGCGCGCAGGGCGGCCTCACCGGTCAGGTCGAGTTCGATCAAATCGCGGTTGATGCGATCGATGATCCAGCGATCCTGCGGGGCGGTGCGGGCGCGTTCCTGGTGGATGTGCCTCCGGATGCGGTCGATCAGCGACCGGTGCATCGTCAGCCGCAACTGATACTCCTGCGGATGTGCGACGGCAGATACCGCTTCCACGGTAGCGCGATGACTGGCCAGTTCCGCTGCGATATGCTCGGCCCGGGCATTGCCGGACAACGCGTCCCCGCCCAGCGCGCTGGAGGCGGCCTGCAGCCCGCCGGCCAGATGGAAGCTGCCACCGGCCTGTATTGCCAGGGCGACGAACATCAGCCCGGCGACGCCATAAAGCTTCGCGGACAAGCCGAGCCGGTGCCCCAGGCCGTTTAGCCACCCCGCAGCTGGCAGCGCGGTCATGGCAGAGGGTTGGCCCAAACAGTGCTCGGTTCGATTCCGCGCATTCGCATCCCGCTCCGCTGACGTGGCCGGGCGATCGCGCACCTTCCGCAACCGCCAGCCCGCCTCCACGTCGCTAAACTGCCGCGCAGTGATTGCGGAAGTGTTACCAGCCCCAGGCGGCGGCTGCGGTCTTTGCGAATACGGCCGTCACGCCGGGCGCAGCGCACCGGGCATCGGGATGGCGATCCGCTGCGTCGGCCGGCGCGGCATCAGGCCGGCTGGGCGCCGTTCGTCAGCCGGGCCAGGAGCAGCAAAGCTTCGGCATCGGCGCCCACGCCCGCCAAAGCGGTCTCGAAATCCTCGACCGTGCTGCCTGCCGTGTCGATCAGCAGCGGGCTGCCGGGCAGTTCCATGCCGCCGCCGGCGCGCCGCACCTGCATGAGCCAGGCCCGGCCGGCCGGCAGCGGGGTTGCGAAACGCAGGGTGAAGCCGTGCCGGGCCACAACGGACGTGGCGCCCGCCTCGCCGTCGGTCACCAGGTCGGGGCGCGGGCGGTCGGCGATGGCATGGGCGATGACACGGCCTTCGGCGGCGATTTCCAGTGGCACGACGGCCAGGGGAAGATCGGCGTACCGGGCCCACCCGACCATGCCGAAACGGTCGGCGTGGTCGAGATGGCCTTGCAGCGCACCGCCCCCGCCCCCGCCCCCCCCGCCCCCGCCCTCGCCGCCACCGCCGCCGAACGCCGCGGCCTGGCGCAGCAGCGCCGCAGCAATCCGGTCGTCTGCGCCGGTGGTGGCCCGCGTGCCGGCCGGCCCCAGCGGCACCCCCGCGGCGAGGAAGGCCGTTGCGGCCGGAAGCGCCAGCTCCACGGCGGTGATCGCCTGGTCCGCCTGGACAATGCCGCGTCCGTCGACGAGCAGGTCTGCGGTGATCCAGGCGCCGGCCAGGCGCAGCGTCTGGGCTGGCCCCAGCAGCAGGGCGGCCGCCGGCCGCCCGAAGCCGAGCACACCCGGCGCGACCAGCACCGGCGCGGGCAGCCCCAGTCGGCGGAAGGTGCCGGCCGCCAGGCCAACCCGGTGCACGCCGGTGACCGCCACGGCCCGCCCCGCCGCGTCGAGCACACGGTCGCCGGGGCGCAGCCGGCCGGCCGCGACCGGCCCGCTGGGCGTGGCCACCGGCGTGTCGGCGGCGATGCCCTGGCCGGCCCAGACGAGCGGGGATCGCGGGGCAGCGAGATCGGGCGCAAAGCTCATCGACATGCGGCGGGGCGCCGCGCCGCATGCCGTTCCTGTGCCACCATTGCAGCCTCCGCGGCCGGGTGTGGCCGTTGCCGATGCATTCCAGCGATATCGCATCGCGCCGGGGGCGGGCAAGCCGTGGCGACGCCGGCCCCCGCACTGGTCCCGGCACTGGTCCCGGCTCAGGTCCCAGCGGCGGGGCGGCCCAGGGGTGGGCGCGACGGAGCAGGTGAAAAAATGGCCGGGCCGCCGGGGGGTTGCCATGCATCGACCGCATGTGCTTGTACCCCGAAACGCAGGCGATACTTGGCGTCGGGATCCGCTGCCGCACGCTTGCGTGGTCCGTGCGGGAGGCGTGGCAATGTTCGGCTGGCTCAAGACCTATCTGGAGCGACGCCGGCGGCGGGCAGCCAGGGCTGCCAAGATGGCGGCGGAATCCGCCGAGATGGCAGCGATGCTGGCCGGTGGCGCCCCGCGGCGGTTGCGCCGGAAGAAGGGCTGGTTCGGCCTGTTCGCCGGGTCGTCCCCGGCTGCCGCGGTGCCGGTTGGCGGTGGTCCCGCTGATGGCAATGCCGTGGCTGCACCGCGACGGTCCGCCCCGGCCCCGGCCCTGGCCCCGGTGCCTGCGCCGCCGCCTCGTCTCGCTCCACCTCCTCTCGCTCCGCCTCCTCTCGCTCCGGCGCCACCCATGGCCGCCGCCGCGTTGCACATGGCGCCGCGGCCCACGGCCGCGTCTGGGCCCCGACTGACGGCGGAGGACGACGACACGGCTGCGGCGCATGCCGGGGGGGAGGTCTATGGACCGCCGCCGCCGCGGGTAGGGGCTGTGGCGTCGTCCAGGGCGCAGGGGACAGTTCCGGGGCCAGCACCGGTCCGGGCCAACACTCCCGTTCCCGCGAACACCGTGCCCACGCAAGCCGGCCCCGCCACGGCGCCCGCAGGCGCCGACCTGCGGCGCGCTGGCGACGATGCGGTGCCGCCGCCCGCGGTTCCCCACACCGTATTCCTGCCGCCGGCGCCGGCGCGGGCGCGCTTCGGCTGGCTGCTCGCGTCGCTGGGCTGGACGTTGCGACTGGCCATCCTGTTGGCCCTGGTCGGCGGCGTTGCGGCGGTCGCGCTATGGCCGGTAGTGGAGGAGAGCCGCAGGATCGGCGTGGAAATCATGCCGATCCTGGTGCCGGCCGACCTGGCGGCGCGCGGGCTGACGCCCGAGGTCGCTGCCGGCCGGCTGATCGATGCCCTCGCGGCGATGGCCACCGCCACGCGGGACAACAGCCGCAGCCGGACCACCAAGGACGATTTCGGCCCCCTCCCGGCCTTTGTCGTCACCCCGGAGCGACTGACCATGCGCAAGGCAGCCAGCCTGCTGCGCGAGTTCCGCGGCGACGCGGTGCGCCGGATTTCAGGCGAAGTGGTGCGCCAGGGCGACGGTCGGCTGGGGATTCGGCTGCGCGCGCCGGGGGCTGGCAGCTTTGCCGCGGCCGAAGGGATCGCACCCGACGACACCGACGCGCTGTTCGCCGCCGTGGCGCCCGAGCTGTGGCGGCGCACGGTGCCGCTGCTGTATGCGTGGCATGTCGCCGAAACCGAAGCCTTCGAGGACCAGGTGCGCACCAAGCTGGTTGCCCTGGCGCGCGAGATGCGCCTTCCGCCACCGGTGGAACTGCGGGTCTCGGTGCTCTATGCGCGCTCGCTGGTGCGCAGCGGCCGTGCCCAGGAAGCCATCGCCACGCTGGAATCGCTGCAGCGCCGCGAGCCTGACTATCCGCTGCTCTGGAACGTCATGGCGCAGGCCTACGCCGACTTGGGGCGGGCCGACGACGCGCTGGCGGCGCAGCGGCGCGCGGTGGAGCACGAGGGCACCTCGGTCTGGTCGCACATCAGTTCGGCGCACCTGCTGATGAAGCTGGGCAAGCCGCGCGAGGCGCTGAACGACCTGCAATCCGCCCGGCGGATGTCGCCGAACGGCTTCGACGCGGTGGTGCTGGAAAGTGCCGCGCTGCTGAGCCTGGGGCGCCCGGAGGATGCGTTGCGGCTGATCGGGCGGGTGGTGGAGGCGCGGCCCGATTTCCCTGGCGTGCAGGAAGTGCTCGGCAACGCGCTGCTGGCCAACAAGCAGCCGGAGGAGGCGATGGCCGCCTATGAACGCGAGATTGCCCGCAATCCGGCAAACCCCTCGGCCCGTATCGCCCGTGCCAATGCGTTGCGGGCACTGCGCCGCCCCGACGAAGCGCTGGCCGCGGTAGACGATTTGTTGAAAGCATCGCCGCGCGACGGCATGGCGATGGTGCTGCGTGGCTGGACGCTGCTGGACCTCGGCCGGGCGGACCAGGCCCTGGGCGTCTTCGACCTGCTGCTCAAGGACAAGCCGAACGACGTGCAGCCGCTGTACGGCAGGGCCATGTCCCTGGTGGTGCTGGGGCGGCGGCCGGAAGCCATCGGCGCATTGCAGCGCGTGATCGACCTGCAGCCCGGCAACCGCCGCGCCGCCGCCGATCTCGCGCGCCTGCGGGGTGCTGCGCGGCCGCCACCACCAGCCAGCCTGGCGCCGCCGCCGCCGGGCGCGCCCGGGCCAACTCCCGCGCGTCCCTGAAGCTACCGCACGGGTGTCGCCACGATGCTGCGGGCTGACCAGACGCCCGGGCGCACGGCTGCGGCGACCACGGCCCCATAGGCGGTGATGCCGAGTGCCACGGCGAAGAACTGCCCGTCCAGGCCCAGGCCAAGCGGCTCCGACAGCAACGCCCCGCCCCCCACGGCGATGACGATGCGCGACATCCCCGCGGCGGCCGGCCACGCCATGCGCCCGGCGCCCATCGAGGCGAAATAGAGCGCCATGCCCAGCCCGAAGCCGCCAAAGGCCGGGCCGATGAAGGTCAGGGCGCGCACCGCGATGGCCACCACCGCCGGGTCGTCGGTGAAGAAGCTGGCGAAGCCGTGGGGGAACAGCCCGACCGCGAGCCCGAAGCTGCTGCACACCGCCAGTGCCGCGAGCCCGCCGATCCAGGCGGTGCGCCGTGCCGTTGCCCAGTCGCCCGCGCCCACCGCCCGCCCGACCAGGGCCGTCAGCGCCGAACCGACGCCGAAGGCCAGCGGCACCATCAGGAACTCGAGGCGTGCCGAAATGCCATAGGCCGCCACCGCGGCGGGGCCGTGGCCGGCGATCTGCGCGGTGACCAGGATGGTGGTCAGGTTGGCGATGCCGGCCATGGCGCAGGCGACCGCGCCCACGGCCAGGATGCGGCCGAACAGGGCACGGCGCGGCACGATGCGCAGGCTGGGCACGAAGCCCGCGCCGCCCCGCGCCACCACCACGATCATCGCCAGTGCCGCGCCGCCCTGGCACAGCGCGAAGGCCATGCCCAGCCCCGCCAGGCCCTGGCCCAGCGGTTCGGCGAGCAGCCAGGCCACCGGCGGCTGGGCGAGGGCGGCGAACAACGTTACGCGAGCCGCCAAGCCGTGCTTGCCGCCGCCGCGCAGCACCGAGGCGAGGGTGTTGGCGAGCCAGGCGGGAATGGCGCCGGCGCCGAATAGCCAGGCGGAATAGACCGCCGCCGCCGCTGCCGCCTCCGGACCGCCGATCGCCCCCAGCAGGGCGCGCGGGAAACCGGCCAGTGCCACGACGAACACCAGGGCGATGGCCATCGCGATCATCACCGCATGCATCACCAGGGCCGAGGCATCCTCGCGCCGCCCGGCACCCAGGCTGCGGGCGATCGCCGATACCACGCCGCCGCCCATGGCGCCTGCCGACATCTGCTGCAGCAGCAGCGCGAACGGCAGCACCAGCGCCCAGCCCGCCAGTGCCAGCGTGCCCTGGCGCGCCGCCAGCACCGTCTCGATCAACTGCCCCGCGGATTGCAGCACGGCGATGGCCAAGGTGGGGCCCGCCAGCACGGCGATGCGCCGGGCGAGGGTGGTGGCGCTGGGCGATTCGGGCGGCATGCGGGGGTGCAATTCAGATGGGGGCGCGCATCGAAGCATTGGCGCCGGGGCCGGGCAATGGTGCCCGGGCCACGCGCCGCCGCCGCGGCCCCGGGGCGGTGCCTCAGCCCTTGCGGACGTTGTAGAACAGCGGCACGCCACCCTTGATCAGGCCGCTGAGGTTGCTGCGGAAGGCCGAGGCGAAATAGAAGCCGCCGAGCGGGATGTACGGCACGTCCTGGAAGCCCTGAAGCTGGATCTGCTCGCCCAGCCGCTTCTGTTCGGCAGGGTCGGTCGAGTCGATCCACGCGCTGCGGGACGCCTCCATCTTCGGCGAGTCCGGCCAGCCGAACAGGGCGGCCTGGCCGGTGCCGCGCAGGAAGCCGTGCGCCGCCGGGCTCATTGTGGCCAAGCCGGGGGCGTAGTTGCAGTTGAGGTTCCAGCCGCCCTGCGCCGGCGCCGCCTTGGAGTTCAGCCGCTGCGCCGTGGCGCCCCAGTCGAGCGTGACGTAGTCGAGGTTCATGCCCAGCTTGCGGAAGATGTCGCCGGCCACCTCGCTCATCGCGTTGATGGCGGGCAGGTCGGTGGGCACCAGCATGTTGAACTTCTCGCCGGCATAGCCGCCCGCGGTGAGGTCGCGCTTCACCGCGTCGAGGTTGCGCGGCGACATCAGCACCTCCATCCCCGCCTTGTTGGCCAGTGGCGAACTGGGATGGAAGAAGCCGACGCCATCGAACCACATTTTGGTGTCGGTGCCGGCCACCGCCGTCATCATGTCGGCCTGGCTGAAGGCGCCGAGCAGGGCGCGGCGGATCGCCGGGTTGTCGAACGGCGCGTGCAGGTGGTTGAAGCGCATCACCGAGTGGTAGCCGAGCGTGTCGAGCACATCGACCGTCACGCCGGCGCGGCGGCGCAGCAGGGGCAGGAGGTCGCCGGTGGGCTGCTCCCACCAGTCGATCTCGCCGGATTGCAGGGCGGCGGCGGCGGTGGCGGGGTCGGGGATGGTGTGCCACTCCACGCGGTCGACATGCACCACCTTGCCGCCGGTGGTGCCCACCGCCGGTTCCTGGCGCGGCACGTAGCCGGCGAACTTCTCATAGACGTTGCGCGAGCCGGGCACCCGTTCGTTGATGACGTAGCGGAACGGCCCGCTGCCGATCACCTCGCTCACCTGTTGCGCCGGCGAGGTGTTGGCCAGGCGCTCCGGCATGATCGCCGGGGCCAGCGGCGTGGGCTTGCCGAGCAGGTCGGCTAGCAGGCGGAACGGGCGTTTGAGGCGGAAGCGCACCACCTTGTCGGAGGGCGCGCTGATCTCGTCCACCTGCGTCCAGACCGACACGGCGAACACGTCCCGCGTTGCCCAGCGCTTGAGGCTGGCCACCACGTCGCGTGCCTGCACCGGGGTGCCGTCATGGAAAAGCAGCCCGTCGCGCAGGGTGATGTTCCACACCAGGCCGTCGTTCTCGACCGTGTGGCCGGCGGCCATCTGCGGCCGGGGCTGGCCGGCATCGTCCACGCCGTACAGCGTGTCGAACACCAGGTAGCCGTGGTTGCGGGTGACCAGCGCCGGGGCGAAATGCGGGTCCACCAAGGCGAGGTCAGCCTGCGGCGCGAACTTGATCACCTTGGCGGGTTGAGCATGAACCGAGGGCGCGGCCAGTAGCGCCGCTGTTCCTACCGCCGCTGTGCCTACCGCCGCTGTGCCAGCCAGGAAGCCACGACGCTGCATGATCGCCTCCGGTATGTTTGCCGGGGCGATGCTAGTGGTCCGAATTTGACGGATAGTGCCGTCAGAGTCGGACCACTATCTTGATTTTGTGGGGCGATTCACCAAACGCTTGGATAGCAAGCGTTTGGATCGCACCACTAGGGCCGGTCGCAAGCCTGCGTAAAGATTTTCGTTACGCGGCGGCCACCTGGCGCGGCAGGTAGATGGCGGTGTGTTCCACGCGGGCGATGGCGGTGCGGTTGTTGGCCACCACAAGCGCGTCCAGCACCACGAACTTGTGGCCCTTGTGCACGTGGTTGCTGACCACCTTGGCGCGCGCCGCGAGGTCGTCGCCCACGCGGGCGGCGGCGAAGTTGCGCACCTTGCTGCCCACGTGAATCCACGGGCCCAGCACCGCATTGCTGCTGAGCACGTAGTTGCACAGCCGCAGCACGGTGCCTGGATGCACCAGCCCCTGTTCGGCGTAGAGCGGCGCGGCCTCGCGCACGTCGGTCAGGTACTGGCGCACGAAATCGGGCGTGCAGGGCACGGTGCGCGAGGTCAGCCAGCCGCCTTGCGGCAGGGTGGTCTCGCTGGCCGGCGCGCGGTGTTCTGGCAGCGGCATCGCGGGATAGGCGGACAGGTCGGGCAGTGCCTCGGCGGGCGGCAGTGCTGCCATGCCGGTGGCGCAGTTGTCGCCGTTGCTGGTGACCGACAGGCCGATGCCGCCCTCGATGGCGGTTGCGTCCACCTCGGCGATCTCGCCGTCGTACACCGGTTTGCCGAAGCGGCATTCCAGGGTGCCGCGCTCCAGCCAGTCGCGGCCCCATTTCGCCACCGCCTGGTGGGTCATGTAGGCATAGACATCCACGCCCGGCACCAGTCCGCCGGTGAAGCCGAAGCGCGCGGCCACGGTGTCGTCGTGGATTTTGTTCTCGGATTCCTTGGCGGTATTGAACGCTACGACACGATAGGGGGCGAGCATGGCCATGGTCCTATCTCCTGCGGACGGTTCCGGCGGTCATCCCGCCGTCGATCACGAGTTCCGCCCCGGTCATGTGCGACGACAGGTCGGAGGCGAGGAACAGCACGCCGTTGGCGATCTCGGCGGGGTCGGCCGGCTTGCCCAGCGGTACGCCGGCGCTGGCCAGGTCGTAGGGGTTGAGCGGCGCGTTCAGCCCGCCGCCGGCCGCCGTCGCCGCCTTCTCCCAGATCGGCGTCAGGATGATGCCGGGATGCACTGAGTTCACGCGGATGCCATCCTCCGCCGCGGCACACTCCATTGCCATCGACTTGGCGAACAACCGCACCGCGCCCTTGCTGGCGGAATAGCCGGCGAGCATGCCCGAGCCGCGCAGGCCGGCCACCGACGAGATCATGACCAGCGAGCCGCCCTTTCCGCCGCGGCGCATCGCCGGGACGCAGTATTTCGCGGTGAGGAAAACGCCGTCGATGTTCACCGCGTTCTGCCGCCGCCAGTCTTCCAGCGTCATTTCCAGCACCGGGCCGAAAATGGCGATGCCGGCATTGGCCACCGCAATGTCCAGTCGGCCGAAATGGCGGATGGTTTCATCCACGCAGTGCTTCCAGCCGGCCTCGTCGGTCACGTCCTGGACCATGAAAAGGGCCTTGCCGCCGGCCGCCGTGATCTCCGATTCCAGCGCCTTGCCGCGCACCGCGTCGACGTCGGTTGCCACCACCGTGGCCCCTTCGCGCGCCAGCACCCGGGCACAGGCGGCCCCGATACCGCTTGCCGCCCCGGTGATGAAGGCGACCTTGCCGTCCACTTGTCCCATGCCGACCTCCTACCCGAAGATTTCTTTGTTGTGCTCGCCAAGTTTCGGGGAATCGCTGTGCGGGTGCGGGCGCTGGCCGTCGAAGTTCAGCGGCAGGCCGATCACGGAAAGCCCGCTGCCCGGCAGGGTGCGCTTCATGTCCATCGCTGCAAGCTGCTCGCTTTCGGCCAGCTGGGCGATGTTGTTCACCGGCGCGATCGGCACGCCCACGGCTTCCAGGGCGGCGAGCCATTCGGCGCGGGTGCGGGTTCTCAGCACCTCGGCGATCAGCGGGATCAGCGCATCGCGGTTCACCGCGCGCTTGCGCCCGTCCTCGAAGCGCGGGTCGGTCGCCCATTCCGGGCGGCCCAGCGCCTTGGCGCATTTCACCCACAGCCGATCGTTGCCGGCGGCGATGCACACCGGATGGTCGGCCGTCTCGAACACCTGGTAGGGAACCAGCAGGTTGCTGCCGGTGCCGTGGCGCTTGGGGACGTTGCCGTTCAGCATATAGCCGTTCAACGCGCCATTCACCCAACCCACCGCACTCTCGAACAGCGAGCAGTCGATGACGCAGCCGCGCCCGGTGGCCAGGCGCTGCTGCAGGGCGCCGAGCGCGCCGATCACGCACCACATGCCGGTGGAGATGTCGTTGATCGCCGGGCCGCAGAAGGTCGGCGGGTCATCGGGCCGGCCGGTCATGGTCATCACCGCGCCGAAGGCTTGCAGCAGCGGGTCGAAGCCCGGGGCGTTGCGCAGCGGCCCCTGGTGGCCGAACGCCCAGATGTTGCAGTAGATCAGCCGCGGGTTCACCGCCGTCAGCGCCGCCGCGCCGATGCCCAACTCGTCGACGATGCCCGGCCGCAAATTCTGCAGCAGGATGTCGGATTCGCGGACCAGCTTCTTGAGCTTTTCGACATCCGCCGGGTTCTTGATGTCGAGCGTGACGGACTTCTTGTTGCGGTTGGTGGCGTGGAAGAACAACGCGTCGCCATCGATGAACGGGGGGCCCCACAGACGGGCATCGTCGCCGCCGTCCGGCTTCTCCACCTTGATCACCTCGGCGCCCATGTCAGCCATGATCATCCCGGCGAGGGGGCCGGCCAATGCCTGGCCCACCTCGATCACCTTGATACCCGCAAGCGGCCCGGTCATGCGCACATCCTTGTCGTTTCCTTGGGTTGTCGTTTCCCTGGCGGCGAGCCTAGGCCGCGTGGTGGCCGGGCGACAAGGGAGGGCATGACGCGCGCGACCTTTCGTTCCGCGCCATTCTGGACTAGTTCGGGCAGAACCATTGGGGGAGGACACCATGAAGCGCACTATTCGCGCCCTGGCGCTTGGCGGCGCGGTCGCGGCATCGATCGCCGCCGTGCCACAGGCACAAACGCTGCGGATGGCGGTTGGCGCCCAGGTCACGTCGATCGATCCGCACTACCACAACATCTCGCCCAACAACGCCTTCGCCACGATGGTGTTCGGCACGTTGCTGGACATGGACGGCTCCTCGCGCCTGATCGCCAGCATGGCCGAGAGCTGGAAGCCGGTGGCCGAGGATGTCTGGGAATTCAAGATCCGCCCGGGCATCACCTTCCACAATGGCAAGCCTTTCACCGCCGATGACTTCGCCTTCACGGTGGAGCGCATTCCCACCGTGGTGAACAGCCCCGGCTCCTTCCGCACCTATACCCAGGCGATCAAGGGTATCGAGGTGGTCGATCCGCTGACGCTGCGCATCCGCACCAACGGCCCCTATCCGCAGCTGCCGACCGATTTGGCCCAGGTCGCGGTGCTGAATCGCGCCACGCATACCGGGGCGACGAGCGACCGGTTCAACAGCGGCGAACTGGCCATCGGCACCGGACCGTTCAAGCTGGTCTCGGCGCGCCACGGCGAACGCGTGGAACTGGTGCGCAACGAGGCCTATTGGGGGACCAAGCCGGCCTGGGAGCAGGTGGACTACCGCATCGTCACCAATGCCCCGGCACGGCTGACCTCGCTGCTGGCTGGTGATGTCGACTTCATCGACCAGGTGCCCACCAGCGATATCGAGCGCCTGCGCGCCACCGCCGATGTGAAGCTGTCCGAGACCAGCAGCCTGCGCTTCATCTATGTCGCCTTCGACCATTCCCGCGAGGAGCGGTCGCCATTCGTCACCACGCTCGATGGCAAGCCGATCGAGAAGAACCCGCTGAAGGACGTGCGGGTTCGCCGCGCCCTGTCCATCGCCATCGACCGCCAGGCGATTGTCGACCGGGTGATGGAAGGTGTGGCATTGCCGATCAACCAGTTCATGCCGCCCGGCACCTTCGCCCATACGCCGGAGGTCGAGATCAACAACCGCGCCAACCCGGCCGAGGCGCGCCGCCTGCTGGCCGAGGCCGGCTATCCGCAGGGCTTTGCCATCACGCTGCACGGCCCCAACGACCGCTATCCGAACGATGCCAAGATCGTCCAGGCGATCGGGCAGATGTGGACGCGCGCCGGCGTGCGCACCGCCGTCGAGGTGGCGCCCTTCGGCACCTTCGTGCAGCGCGCGTCGCGCCAGGAATACTCATCGTTCCTGGTCTCCTGGGGCAGCGCCACCGGCGAGCCCTCGGCCGGGCTGCGTTCGGTGCTGGGCACGTTCGACGCCAAGCGCGGCCTGGGTTCGGTCAATCGCGGCCGCTACAGCAACCCCGACTTCGACGACGGGCTGATCGCCGCGATGCGCGAGCTGGACAGCGCCAAGCGCGAGGCGATGCTGCAGGGGATCACCCGGCTGGCCATCGCCAACGACGTGGCGATCGCGCCGACGCATGTGCAAAAGAACGTCTGGGCGATGCGCACGGGCTTCGTGCACGAAGCCCGGATCGACGAGCGTACCCGCGCCCAGGACGTGCGCCCAGCCAAATAGTCTCCCGGTCAAGCCGCCGCCGGATGCGAATCCGGCGTGTGGCGGGGTGACAGGTGTCAAGATGCTGCGCTAGGCTGCACTTAGAAACCCGCACGAGGCAGCCATGTCCCTGACCAACGCACCCGATCCCGAAATCCGCAAAGCGGTCGTCAAGCAGGACCTGGAGAACGTCCTGCACCCGATTGTCCAGCATACCTCGCTGGAAAAGAACCAGATGGTCGTGACCGGGGCCCAGGGCTCCACCATCCGCGACCAAGACGGCACCGAATTCCTCGACGCGATGGCCGGGCTGTGGTGCGTGAACATCGGCTACGGCCGCACCGAGCTTGCCGACATCGCCGCTGAGCAGATGCAGCAGATCGCCTACTATCCGCACACCGCCATGAACCTGCCGGCCGCCCGCCTTGCCGAGCAGCTGAATGGCCTGATGGGTGGCGGCTACCACACCTATTTCGTGAACTCGGGCTCCGAGGCCAACGAAGCGGGCTTCAAGATCGCCCGCCAGTACCAGCGCCACGAGCAGAAGGCCGGCGAGTTCCGCTACAAGACCATCAGCCGCTACTACTCCTACCACGGCACCACGCTGTCCACGCTGGCCGCCGGCGGCATGGGCGAGCGCAAGGGCAAGTTTGAGCCGCTGGGCGGCAACGAGTTCGTCCACGTGGCCGCACCCACCTGCTACCGCTGCCCGTTCGGCCTGGAATACCCGTCGTGCGAGCTGGCCTGCGTGACCAACATCGAGAGCACCATTCTCGGTGAAGGCCCGGATTCGATCGCCGAGATCCTGATAGAGCCGATCATGTCCGGCGTCGGCATCGCCGTGCCGCCCGACGAATACCTGCCCGAGGTGGAGAAGCTGTGCCGCAAATACGGCGCGCTGCTGCATGTGGACGAGGTCATCAACGGCTTCGGCCGCACCGGCAAGATGTTCGCCCACCAGCATTACGGCGTGAAGCCGGACATCATGGCGGTGGCCAAGGGCATCGTGTCGGCCTACCTGCCGATCGCCGCGACCGTGGTGAAGAACGAGGTGTTTGAGTCCTTCCTCGGCGAGGAGGCCTCCAATCGCCAGGTGATGCAGGTCAACACCTATGGCGGCCACCCCGCCGCGGCGGCCGTCGCCGTGCGCAACATCGAGATCATGCAGGAAGAGGCCCTGGTGGCCCGCTCCGCCGAACTCGGCGCGTATTTCCTCGACGGCCTGAAGTCGCTGCTGAAGCACCCGACCGCCGGCGACGCCCGCGGCAAGGGCCTGCTGCTCGGCTTGGAACTGGTGAAGGACAAGAAGACCAAGGAGCCGGTGGCTCCGCAGCATGTCGGCGCCATGGTGGCGTTCGCGCGCAAGCACGGCGTGATCATCGGCCGTTCGGGCGGCGGGCGCCGTCACTCGAACACCCTCACCTTCTCGCCGCCGCTGGTGATCACCCGCAGCGAGATCGACCGGATCATCGACGTGCTCGACCGCGGCCTGGCCGAGCACGGCCCGGCGATGTCCGCCTGAGCCGTCGGTCGACCTGACCGGGCGCGCTGCCCCCGCACGACCTGCCGGGGACAGCGCGCATGAGGCTTTCTGACTGGCGCCCGGCGAGCCGCCTCGCCGCCGGGCGACGACTTCAGGCACGCCTGCAGGTGGCGGCCCTCGCGCTGCCGCCTGCCGTTCGCGGCATGATGTGGATGGCGGCGGCCGGCCTCGTGTTCACCGCGCTGAACACGATCATGAAATTCATGACCGCCAGCCTGCCGCCGCTGCAACTCGGCTTCCTGCGCTATGCCTGTGGCCTGCTGGTGCTGCTGCCGCTGGTGATGCGCGCCGGGCTGGCGAGCTATGCCACCCATAATTTCCGTGGCCAGCTCTGGCGCGGCGCCACCCATACCTGCGGCATGCTGCTGTGGTTCTCGGCCCTGCCGCACATCCCGCTGGCCGACAACGTGGCGCTCGGCTTCACCTCCCCGATCTTCATCATGCTCGGCGCCTCGCTGGTCTTGGGCGAGAAGCTGGTGCCGGCACGCTATGTGGCCGCGGCCTTCGGCTTCCTCGGCGTGGCGATCGTGGTGGCACCGGCCTGGACCGGCGGCGGCGGGTTCTGGCAGTTGGTGATGCTCGGCGCCTCGCCGCTGTTCGCCACCTCGTTCCTGATCGCCAAGATGCTCACCCGCCGCGACAAGGCCGAGGTGATCGTGGTGTGGCAGTCGCTCACCGTCACCGTGTTCCTGTTCCCCTTCGCGCTGCTCGACTGGCAATGGCCGACCGCGCCGGAATGGGCCCTGTTGCTGGCCTGCGGCGTGATCGGCAGCCTCGGCCATTATTGCAGCACGCGGGCATTGCGCGCGGCCGACGCCTCGGCCACCCAGTCGGTCAAGTTCGTCGAACTGATCTGGGCATCCCTTGCGGGAATTGCCGTGTTCGGCGATTACCCAACGGAGACGACGATGCTGGGCGGCTTTGTCATCTTTCTTTCAACGACCTGGATCGCCCGACGGGAGGCGCGCCGCCGGGCGTGACGATAAGGGCATGATCGAATTCCAGGAGGCTCCGGGCCAATTGCCCGAAGGCAGCCGCGTCTATGCGATCGGCGACATCCATGGCTGCGCCGAGCGACTGTGGGCATTGCACGACGCCATCGCCGCGGACCTGGCGCGCCGCCCGGTGGAAAACCCCTTGCTGGTGCATATCGGCGACTACGTGGATCGCGGGCCGGACAGCGCCGGCGTGGTGCGGCGCCTGTCCGAAGGCGACCCGATCCCCGGCCTGCCCACCGTGAACCTGATGGGCAACCACGAGCGCACCATGATCGACGCGCTGGAAGGTGCGGGCGCCTCGGCCACCGACTGGATGATCTCCGGCGGGCGCGAGGCGCTGGCAAGCTGGGGCGGCGACCCCGATGCGCCGCGCAGCACTTGGCCGGCCCATATCCCGGCCTCCGACATGGCGTTCCTGCGCGGCCTGGCCCTGTCGCACCACGTCGGCGGCTACATGTTCGTGCATGCCGGGGTGCGCCCGGGCGTGGCGCTGGACGCCCAGACGCCGCAGGACATGATGACGATCCGTAATTCGTTCCTGTACAGCGAGCAACGCTTCGGCGCGGTGATCGTGCACGGCCACACCCCGCGCATCGCCCCGGAGATCCGCTTCAACCGCATCGGCATCGATACCGGCGCGGTTTTCAACGGCAAGCTGACCTGCGTGGTGCTCGAAGGCGCGCGGATCGGCTTCATGCAGACCTGAAGCGTGGCGGTTTTCCCGGTGAGCGAAACGGACTAAGCACAACAGCGTGGCCGGGCATGCCGGCCCCAATCGAGAGAGGAAGCTCCGGATGATCGTGGACCTGCGAATCTACACCTGCAAGCCGAACAAGATGGCCGCCTTCGTGAAGATCTACCAGGATCTTGCCTGGCCACTGCAGCAGAAATATCTCGGCAAGTGCCTGGGTTGGTACACCACCGTGGAAGGCCCGCTGAACCGCGTGGTCCACATGTGGGGCTATGCCGACCAGGGCGACCGCGAGGCGCGCCGCAAGGCAATGGCCGCCGACCCCGCCTGGGGCGCCTATCTCAGTGCCGTGGCCGAGGCCGACGTGCTGCTGGAAATGGAAAACCGCATCCTGGCGCCGACGCCCTTCTCCCCGGTGCAGTAGCCACGTTTCGGCCGGGTAGGACCATCGGACTGGGCCAATAAGCCACAGAGAGAACCGAGATCCTGGCCCTCTGGAAGGGCATGAACCTTCCAGAGGGCCACAAGAAGGAACGTTCTTTTTTGTAAAAAAGAACCAAAAAATTTTCATCCATTTGATCGGTGCCAGTCGCAAGCGCCGGGCCCAAATGGATGAAGTCTTTTTGCTTCTTTTTCTTCAGAAAAAGAAGGCCTGTTCTTCTTGCCACCGCATCAGCCCGCGTGATGCCTCACCCAGGCGACAAATCTGTCCATCCACCCTTGCAGAAAGTCCCGGCTCGCCGGGCCGATGCCGCCGCTGTCGTCGAACAGGCCCTCCTTCATCTGGATATACGCCTCGGGCTGGCCCAGCGTCGGCATGTCGAGGTAGCCGAGGATCACGCGCAGGTGCTGCTGCGCCACGGCCGTGCCCACCGCGCCCGGCGACACGCCCAGGATGCCGGCGGGCTTGCCGGCCCAGGCGCTTTTGCCATAGGGCCGCGAGGCGTGGTCGATCGCGTTCTTCAGCACGCCCGGCACCGACCGATTGTATTCCGGAGTCACGAACAGCACCCCCTGCGACTGCCTGATCTCGCCCTTGAGGCGCTGCACCGGCGCGGGTTGGTGGGCGTCGTCATCCTGGTTGTAGAGCGGCAGGTCGTCGATCCGCAGCGTCGTGAACCTGAACTCTGGTGGGGCGAGCTTCACGATCGCCTCGGCCAGCCGGCGGTTGAACGACTCGCGCCGCAGGCTGCCGACGACCACCGCAATGGAATAATCGGTCATGTGGCATTCTCCCGGGTGGAAATGGAGCGGCTTGGGTGTCAGGTCCGCGATGGACCTGACACCCAAGCCGCCAACGCCACGATGCCCGGGCAGGTTCCGCGCGGCGGGCCCGCCACCGGCGCCCTCGTCTTACGCGGTCCGGGCGGTTCAGTCGCCGGCGCCCTGCTCCTTGCGGAAGTCGGCGGCCGGATACACGCCCAGGATGCGGGTCTCGCGCGAGAAGAACGACAGTTCCTCCAGCGCGCGGCGTAGCGCCGGCTGTTCCGGATGGCCCTCGACGTCGCAGAGGAACTGGGTGGCGGTGAAGTGGCCGCCCACCATGTAGCTCTCCAGCTTGGTCATGTTCACGCCGTTGGTCGCGAAGCCGCCGAGCGCCTTGTAGAGCGCGGCCGGCACGTTGCGGACGCGAAAGACGAAGGTGGTCATCAGGTCGGGCTGGTCGGGGCTGGCCGTCTTGGCTGCGCGCGACATCACATAGAAGCGCGTGGTGTTGTGGGCGGCGTCCTCCACGTTGCGGCGCAGGATCTCCAGCCCGAACAGCTCGGCGGCCAGGTCGGAGGCGATGGCGCAGTCCTCGGGATTGTTCCAGGCGGCCACCTGCTCGGCCGAGCCCGCCGTGTCGGCCTCAACCACCGCCTTCAGCTTGAGTTCCTTCAGGATGCCGCGCACCTGGCCGAGCGCTACGGCGTGCGAATGGGCACGCTTCAGCCCGGCGATGGTGGCGCCCTTGGGGGCGAGCAGGCAGTGCTCCACCCGCTGGAACACCTCGCCGATCACAAACAGGCCCGATTCCGGCAACAGCGTGTGCATGTCCGGCACGCGCCCGGCCAGGCTGTTCTCGGTGGGCATCATGGCCAGGTCCGCGGCGCCGGTGCGCACCGCCTCCATCGCCGCCTGGAACGTGTCGCAGGGCAGGGTGGTCCAGCTGGGATAGGCGTTGCGGCAGGCGAGGTCGGAATAGGCGCCTGGGCGGCCCTGGAAGGCGATGGTTCCGGTCATGGGGCGTGCGTCATTTCGTTGTGCGGGGTCTGGAAAGGGAGAGTGCGGGGACGTGCGTCAGGCGGCGGGGGACAGGTCGGCGCGCGCGCGCTCCAGGTCCGCTTGCGTATCCACGCCGAACGGCGCATGGGCCACCCGCGCGCAAGCGATGCGCATGCCGGCTTCCAGGGCGCGCAACTGCTCTAATGCCTCGCGCCGCTCCAGCGGCGACTCGGGCAGTGCCACGAAGCGCGCCAGCGCCGGCCGGCGGAAGGCATAGATGCCGATATGGTGCCACAGCGGCCCGTCGCCCCACGGGATGGCGGCGCGCGAGAAATACAGCGCCGGAGCCACCGCGCGGCCGCCCTCGAAGGCGCAGGCTGCCTTCACCACCGAGGCCGCCGCGGCCTCCTCAGGCGAATTCACCGGGGCCACCAGGGTGGCGATGTCGATCGACGGGTCGGCCAGCGGCGCCAGCACGGCGCGGATGAAGCTGGCCGGGATGGTCGGCAGGTCGCCCTGCAGGTTCACCACCACGTCGTGCCGGCCATGCGGGTCCAGGTAGGACAAGGCGGCGTGCACCCGGTCCGATCCGCGTGGCAGCGACGGGTCGGTCAGCACCACCGCGCCGCCATCGGCGCGGATGGCCACGGCAATCTCCTCGTCGGCCGCGGCCACCGCCACCGGGCCGATGTCGGCCTCGCGGGCCCGGTCCAGCACGTGCAGGATCATCGGCCGGCCATGGATATCGGCCAGCGGCTTGCCCGGCAGCCGCGTGGCTGCCATGCGCGAAGGAATGATGACGATGGGATTCATGGGCCAGGGGTGGTTCCGGGGGAGGATAAAGGCCGATTTTTGCCCGCGCTTTGCATGAGGCCGGGTTGAAGCTCGCTGTTCACTTGCCTATGGTGCGCCGCACCTTAGGTAGCCTGCCGGCGCGGCGCAATGCGGCCGGCGGCGTCTGCCGCCCCAACGAAGCTGCCGCCCTTTCGAGGAACTACGCCGAATGGACAACCTGGAGGTCAACAAGGGCGTCGCCGCCGTGCTGGTGGCCGGTATCGTGTTCATGGTGTCGGGCGTTGTCGCCTCGCTCCTTGTCGCGCCGCATCAACTGTATGAGAGCGTCCTGAAGATCGAGACCGGCGCCCAGCCCGCCGCGGCCCCCGGCCCGGCCGAGCCGCTGACGCCGATCGGCCCGCTGCTGGCCAATGCCGACCTCGCCGCCGGCGAGGCCGCCGCCAAGCGGCAATGCGCCGCCTGCCACTCCTTCAACGAGGGCGGCAGGAACGGCGTCGGGCCGAACCTTTACAGCATCATCGGGCGCGAGCACGCGGCGGTTGCCGGCTTCAACTATTCCAACGCGGCGAAGGGGCATAGCGGCCCGTGGAGCTACGAGGAGATGAACGCCTGGCTGAAGAAACCCAGCGCCTTCGCCCCCGGCACCCGCATGGCCTTCGCCGGCATCAACAGCGACAAGCAGCGCGCCGACGTGATCCTCTACCTGCGCAGCCTCGCCGCCACTCCCGCGCCGTTGCCCTGACCGGCAGCGCGGCAGCAACCCCGTGGACGATGCCGCGCTCGACGCGCTGATACGTGGTGCCGAGGCGGCCGCCGACGTGGCCGGGGCGGTGATCCGCCCGTTCTTCCGCGCCGGCATCGGCACCGACATCAAGACCGACGCCTCCCCGGTCACCATCGCCGACCGCACCGCCGAGCAGGCGATGCGCGCGGTGCTGGCCGAGCGTTTCCCCGCGCACGGCATCCTGGGCGAGGAGTTCGGGCTGCAGAACCCCGGCGCCGCGCTGCGCTGGGTGCTCGACCCGATCGACGGCACCCGCGCCTTCATCACCGGCCGGCCGCATTTCGGCACGCTGATCGCTTTGCTGGCCGACGAGGTGCCGATCATCGGCATCATCGACCAGCCGGTCACCGGCGAGCGCTGGGTCGGCGCGCGCGGCCGCACCACCCGCTTCCGCGGCCCCTTCGGCGGCACCGCCGGCACGCGAAGCTGTGCCTTGATCGGCCAGGCCGAACTGGGCGCCACCACGCCGGACATGTTCGTGGGCGCAGACGCCCCCCGCTGGGCCCGGCTGACCGCCGCCGCCGGGCGCACCTACTATGGCGGCGACTGCTACACCTACGGCCTGCTGGCGCTCGGCCAAGTGGACCTGGCGGTGGATGCCACGATGAAGGTGTGGGACTGGGCCGCCCTGGTACCCGTGGTCGAAGGCGCCGGCGGCAGCCTGACCGACTGGGAGGGCCGGCCCATGCGCCCTGACGGCGATGGCCGCACCCTGGCCGTCGGCGACCCGGCGCTGTTGCCGCGCGTGCTGGATATCCTTGCTTCCTGAGCGCCCGGCCGCCACAACGCATAGCAGTTCTGCTGGCAGGAAACGGTCCCGAAAGGACCCGCGCGGCCCATTGGGGAGACGAAACTTGCGAATGCTTGCCGCTCTGCTGGGGCTGCTGGTCAGCACCCTGCCGTTGGCCGTCCAGGCCCAGGCGCCGCTGCGCAGCCACGCCCTGTCGCTGATGGGCCCGGCCGCGCTGCCGCCCGGCTTCGCGCATTTCCCCTATGCCGACCCCAACGCCCCCAAGGGTGGCGAGGCAGCACTCGGCGCGATCGGCACCTTCGACAGCTTCAACATCCACATCGTGCGCGGCACCGCGGCGGGCTCCGCCGGCTTGGTGTACGATGCACTGATGCGCGCCAGCGCCGACGAGGCCCAGGTTGCCTATGGCCACCTGGCCCACACGGTCGAAGCCGCGGCCGATGGCATGTCGGTCAGCTTCGAACTGCGTCCCGAGGCCCGCTTCCACGACGGCGTGCCGGTGACCGCCGAGGATGTCGCCTGGACCTTCCAGACGCTGATAGCCCATGGCCGGCCCCATTACCGCCAGTACTGGGCCGACGTGGCCGAAGTGCGGGTGGACAGCCCGCACCGCGTGACCTTCCGCTTCAAGCACGCCAACAACCGCGAACTCGCCCATATCCTCGGCCAGCTCGAGGTGCTGCCGAAGCACTGGTGGGCCAGCCGCGACTTCGCCCGTCCGCTGACCGAGCCGCCGCTGGGCTCCGGCCCCTATCGGGTGGGGCGCTTCGAGTTCGGCCGCACCCTGGTGATGGAGCGGGTGCCCGACTATTGGGGTCGCGACCTGCCCACAGCGCGCGGCATGGCCAATTTCGACCGCCGCGTGGAGTATTTCCGCGACTCCACCGTGGCCCTGGAAGCCTTCAAGGCCGGCCAGATCGACTTCCGTCAGGAGAACATCGCCAAGGAATGGGCCACTGCCTACGAGTTCCCGGCGGTGAAGCGCGGCTTGGTAAAGAAGGAGGAGTTCCGCCACCGCCTGCCCACCGGTATGCAGGGCTTCGTGATGAACACCCGCCGCGAGGTGTTCCGCGATGCCAGGGTGCGCGAGGGCTTGGCCCGTGTTTTCGACTTCGAATGGGCAAACACCAACCTGTTCTACGGCGCCTATACCCGCACCGGCAGCTATTTCAGCAATTCCCCGCTCGCCTCCTCCGGCCTGCCGCAGGGGGCGGAACTGGCGCTGATCGAACCCTATCGCGACCGGCTGCCGGCGGCCCTGTTCACCACGCCCTTCACCCTGCCGGTCACCGACGGCTCGGGTAACAACCGCGAGCAGTTGCGTGCCGCCCTCGGGCTGCTGCGCGAGGCCGGCTGGACGGTGCGCGAACGCAGGCTGGTGAACGAGGCGGGCCGGCAGATGCGCTTCGAGATCCTGCTCAACAACCCGGCTTTCGAGCGCGTGGCGCTGCCCTATGTGCAGTGGTTGGGCCGAATGGGGGTGGACGCGCATGTGCGCACCGTGGATGCCGCGCAGTACCAGCGCCTGATGGACACCTACGATTTCGATATGACGGTGGAGGTGTTCGGCCAGTCCGAAAGCCCCGGCAACGAGCAGCGCGGCTACTGGACCTGTGCCTCGGCCGAGCAGGAAGGCGGGCAGAACTCCGCCGGCGTGTGCAACCCGGTGGTCGACGAACTGGTCGAGAAGGTTATCAACGCGCCCGACCGCGCCGCACTGGAAGCAGCGACCCATGCGCTGGACCGGGTGCTGCTGTGGAACTGGTACGTGGTGCCGCACTGGCACCTGCGCACCATCCGCGCCGCCTACTGGGACCGCTTCGGGCGGGTGGACATGCCCCTGCGCAGCGGCATGGCCTTCGATGCCTGGTGGATCGACCCCAAGCGCTCCGCGTTGACCGATGCCGCCCGCCGCGCCGGCAACTGACGCGGCCTTGGGCATGCACGCGGCACGATGACCGCCTATATCCTCCGCCGCCTGCTGCTGGTCATCCCCACGCTGCTCGGCATCATCGCGATCAACTTCGTGGTGGTGCAGTTCGCGCCCGGCGGGCCGGTGGAGCAGATGATCGCCGAGATCAGGGGCCGCGGCGGCGACGCCACCAGCCGGATCACCGACACGGGTGCGGGTGCCATGGCGGCGATGCCCTCGGACAGCCCCTATCGCGGGGCACGCGGCCTGGACCCGGCGGTGGTGGCCGACATTCAGCGCATGTTCGGCTTCGACCGCCCGGCGCATGAGCGGTTCCTCAAGATGCTCGGCGACTACCTCACCTTCGATTTTGGCCGCAGCTTCTTCAGCGACAAGACCGTGCTCGCCCTCATCCTCGAGAAGCTGCCGGTGTCGATATCGCTCGGCTTATGGTCAACGCTGCTGATCTACTTCGTGTCCATCCCGCTCGGCGTGGCCAAGGCGGTGCGCCACGGCAGCCGGTTCGACGTGGCGACCTCGGCGGCGGTGCTGGTCGGCTATGCCGTGCCCGGCTTCCTGTTCGCCATCCTGCTGGTGGTGCTGTTTGCCGGCGGCAGCTTCTACCAATGGTTCCCGCTGCGCGGCCTGGCCAGCGCCGGCTCGGAACACTGGAGCTGGCCGGCCCGCGCGGTGGACTACCTGTGGCACATGGTGCTGCCCACCGTCACCCTGGTGGTCGGCGGCTTCGCCAGCCTCACCATGCTCACCAAGAACAGCTTCCTGGAGGAGATCCGCAAGCAGTACGTCACCACCGCGCGGGCCAAGGGGGCGAGCGAGCGGCGCGTGCTGTACCGCCACATCTTCCGCAACGCCATGCTGCTGATCATCGCCGGCTTCCCGGCGGCCTTCATCGGCATCCTGTTCTCGTCGGCGCTGCTGGTGGAGATCATCTTCTCGCTCGACGGGCTGGGACTGCTCGGCTTCGAGTCGGCGATCAAGCGCGACTACCCGGTGATGTTCGGCACGCTGTACATCTTCACCCTGCTCGGGCTGGTCATGCACGTCATCGGCGATGTGATGTACACCGTGGTCGACCCGCGCATCGACTTCGAGGCGCGCGGGTGAACCTGGCCCCGGTCACCCGCCGGCGTCTCGCGGTGTTCCGGGCCAACCGGCGCGGCACCTGGTCGCTGTACATCTTCCTGGCCCTGTTCACCCTCAGCCTGTTCGCCGAGTTCATCGCCAACGACCGCCCGCTGCTGGTCCGCTACGACGGGCGCTGGTTCTTCCCGGTGCTGGTGGACTACGCCGAGGAGGATTTCGCCCCCGACCTGCTGCCCACCGCGGCGGACTACTCCGACCCGCTGCTGGTCGAGACGATCGGGGAACGCGGCTGGATGCTGTGGCCGCCGATCCCGTATCGCTACGACTCGGTGGTGAAGAACCTGGAGGTGCCGGCGCCGGCACCGCCCTCGGCGCGCAACATGCTGGGCACCGACAACCAGGCGCGCGACGTGCTGGCCCGGGTCATCTACGGCTTCCGCCTGTCGGTGCTGTTCGGCTTCACCCTCACCGCCATCTCCTCGGTGGTTGGCATCGCCGCCGGCGCCATCCAGGGCTATCGCGGCGGGCTCACCGACCTGCTGTTCCAGCGCTTCATCGAGGTCTGGTCGGGCATGCCGCAGTTGTACCTGCTGATCATCCTGGGCAGCATCATCGCCCCCAGCTTCGCCATCCTGCTCGGCTTCCTGCTGCTGTTCAGCTGGATGAACCTCACCGGCGTGGTGCGCGCCGAGTTCCTGCGCGGCCGCAACCTGGACTACGTGCGTGCGGCCAAGGCGCTCGGCGTGTCCGATATCGCGGTGATGTGGCGCCACATCCTGCCGAACGCGATGGTTGCGACACTCACCTTCCTGCCCTTCACCCTGTCCGGCTCGGTGACCATCCTGGCCAGCCTCGACTTCCTCGGCTTCGGCCTGCCGCCCGGCTCGCCGTCGCTCGGCGAACTCGTCAACCAGGCCAAGAACAACCTGCAGGCGCCGTGGCTCGGCATCACCGCCTTCGTGGTGCTGGGCGGCATGCTGACCCTGCTGATCTTCATCGGCGAGGCCGTGCGCGATGCCTTCGACCCGCGGCGGACCCTCACGTAGTGGACCCTCACGTAGTGGACCCTCACGTAGTGGACCCGCCGCCGCGGACTCCGCAAATCGTCACTTTCGTGCGCCATATCGCAGGCTGACCTTGGCCGGAATTGCGCCTATCCTGCCGCCAGCATGCTGACCGACCTTCCCAATGTCCTGACCTTGTCGCGCATCGCGGCGATCCCGCTGATGGTCACGCTGGCGGCCATCCGCTCGCCCGCCACCGACTTCGCCGCCTGCGTGGTGTTCTCCCTGGCCGCGATCACCGACTACTTCGACGGCAAGCTCGCCCGCGACTACGGCCAGACCTCCGACCTCGGCCGCATGCTCGACCCGATCGCCGACAAGCTGCTGGTCGCCGCGGCGCTGATGATGCTGGTGGGGACCGACCGGCTGAGCTACGCCGGGCTGTACCCCGCCATCGTGATCATGCTGCGCGAGATCCTGGTGAGCGGCCTGCGCGAATACCTCGCCGGCATGCGCATCGGCCTGCCGGTCACCGTGCTGTCCAAATGGAAGACCGGGTTCCAGATGGGGGCGCTGGGCGCCCTGCTGGCGGGCAACACCTCCGCCGTGCTGCTCGGCATCCCCTGGCTGCCGGTGACGGTGATCGGCGAGGCCATGCTGTTCACCGCCGCCGCCCTCACCCTGGTAACCGGCTGGGACTACCTGCTCGCCGGCCTGCGCCACGCCTCCCAACCCCAGCCCCCGCCCACCGCGCCCGAGGCGGCTGGCGAGTGACGGTGCGCGCGAGCGGGTCGGCCGGCGACATACGAACGTCGCGGAAATGAAGATCCTGGGGATCACCGGCTGGTCGGGCAGCGGCAAGACCACCCTGCTGACCGCCCTGCTGCCGCTGCTCACCGCGCGCGGCCTGCGCGTGTCCACCGTGAAGCACGCGCACCACGATTTCGACCTCGACCAGCCGGGCAAGGACTCCTGGCGCCACCGCGAGGCCGGGGCGCGCGAAGTGTTGATCGCCACCGGCCGGCGCTGGGCGCTGCTGCACGAGAACCAGGGCGAGGAGCCGGGCCTTGCCGACCTGCTGGCGCGGCTGGCCCCGGTGGAACTGGTGCTGGTGGAAGGCTTCAAGGCCTCGCCGCACGCCAAGCTCGAAGTCCACCGCCCCGCGCTGGGGCGCGCACCGATCTGGCCCGGACGGGCCGACATCGTGGCGGTGGCCGCCGACGCGCCGTTGCCGGCCTGCCCGCGCCCCGTGCTGCCGCTCGGCGACCCACCGGCGATCGCCGACTGGATCATGCATTTCCTCGCCCATGACGACGCCGGAGTCACTGCCGCTTGAGCCTGGGCTGGCGGCAGGGCACATTGCACAGCACCCTTGGCGGACCAGCCCGTCCGCCCGACCGCCTCAAAGGAAGATCCCATGCGGCGCATCGCCCTCGTTGTCCTGCCCGCCCTGCTGCCCGTCCTCCTGGCCGGCTGCGCTTATGTCGGTGACCCCACCGCGGGGTTCGGCAAGTTCGCCGGCGACGTGTTCTCGCTGAGCGGCAACCCCAACCGCCCGGTCATCGACAGCCGCAACGCCCGCCGGGTGATGGGCGAGGACGTGACGATCGAGCCGCTGCAGGTCGAGCCGGGCAATGTATGGCCCGGCCCGCTGCCCCCCCCCCGCACGGTCGCCGACATCCAGCGCGAGCAGGGCCGCCTGCCGCCGATCGACGCCCCGGTCCGGCGCGGCGGTTCCCTCGAGCCGCAGCCGCTGCCACCTTTCCCCCGTCCGCCCGCGCCCAGCGCCGGCATTCGCCCGGCGCCCGGCGGCACCCAGATGGCCGCCCCTGCGGTGGGCAGCCGAGTGCTGCAAACCCCGGCCGGACCCGCCACCACCACCGTCAGCAGCAACGGCGTGGAAACCTACGTCCTGCCCAACGGGCGCACCGGCATCGTCATGCCCAATGCCAACGGCTCGCTGACCCTGATCGGGCCGGACGGCACCACGCAGACGATCCCCGCCCCGCGGTGAACCGTCATGGCTGACCCCGCCCCCCTGCGGCTGCTCTATTTCGCCTGGCTGCGCGAACGCATCGGCACCGGCGAGGAGGAGGTGGCGTTGCCGCCCGACGTGCGCACCGTGGCCAACCTGCTCGCCTGGCTGCGCCGCCGCGGCCCCGGCTACGAAGCCGCCTTCGGCACCACCGCGGCGGTACGCTGCGCCGTCAACCAGGACTTCGCCGATCCCGATGCCGCCGTGCGCCCGGGCGACGAAGTGGCGTTCTTCCCACCGGTCACCGGCGGGTAGGGGGCGGGCATGGCCACCATCCGCGTGCAGGCCGAACCGATCGACATCGGCGCCGAATGCGCCGCCCTGGGCGCCGGCCGCTTCGACATCGGCGGTATCGGCAGCTTCATCGGCACGGTGCGCGACACGGCCGGCGGCCGCCGCATCACCGCGATGACGCTGGAGCACTACCCCGGCATGACCGAACGGGCGCTGGCCGCCATCGCCGCCGAGGCCACGTGCCGCTGGGACCTGCTCGGCTGCACCCTGGTCCACCGCGTCGGCCGCATGGAGCCGGGCGAGACGATCGTGCTGGTGCTCGCCGCCAGCGCCCACCGCCACGCAGCCCTCGACGCCACCGCCTTCCTGATCGACTGGCTGAAGACGCGCGCGCCGTTCTGGAAAAAGGAAAGCTTCGCCGACGGCGCCGAGGCATGGGTCGACGCGCGCGAGGCCGACGACGCCGCCGCCGCGCGCTGGGGCGACCTCGCCGCGCCCACCTGACCTCAGGGGGGCTGATCTTCAGGTTTCCTTAATCTACGCTGGCGAAGCTGGCCGGGTTTGGAGCAACCCGCCCATGGCCCAGCCCGCCGCCGCCACGGCCATCGACCAGCTTGCCGAGGCCCTGGGCCACCACCGCGCCGGCCGCCACGACGCGGCGGAGGCCGGCTATCGCGCCGTCCTTGCCGAGGCCGCGGACCATCCCCGGGCGCTCCACCTGCTCGGCCTGCTGCTGCTCGAGGCAGGGCGGCCGGCACAGGCACGCGATGTGCTGCGGCGTGCCAGCCTGTTGCGGCCTGACCAGACCGACACTCGCCTGGCCCTGGCGCGCGCCTGCGCGGAGAGCGGCGTAGCCGGGGAAGCGGTCGCCTTACTGCAGTCCGTGTTGGAAGACCGGCCATGCGATGTGGCGGTGATGCTCGCCCTGGTGCGCCTGCTGTCGCGGCAGGGCGAGCACCCGGCCGCCCTCGCCTTGTGCGCACGTGCCCTCGCCGCCGCGCCCGATGCTGCGCGCACCCATGCCGCCTTGGCGGGCGCCTTGGTGCGGTCGGGCCAGAAGGCCGCCGCGCTGGCCGCCGCGGATGCCGCGCTACGCATCGATCCCGCCCTGTCCGACGCCTGGCTTGCCCGCGGCGTGGCGTTGCGGGCGCTGGGCCAGGCGGAGGACGCCGAAGCTGTCCTGGCGCAGGCCGCGCGGCTGGCCCCCGGCGACGCCGAGATCGCCCTCGCGCACGGCAATGCGCTGGCCGATTGCGGCAGGCTGGAGGCCGCGGCAACCCTGCTGCGGCATGCTGTCACCCTGCAACCGGCGCTTCCCGAGGCCCATGCCAGCCTCGCCGCCGTGTTGACCGCCCATGGCGATCTGCCCGCGGCGGTCGCGGCATGCGACAGGGCCATCGAATACGCCCCGGCCTTCGCACCGGCCTACTGGAACCGCGCGGTCGCCCACCTGCTGGCCGGCGACTTCGCCGCGGGCTGGCGCGATGCCGAATGGCGCAAGCGCCACCCAAGCTTTGCTGCCGATTTCGCTGGCTTGGCCGGCCCGGAATGGACCGGCGGGCCGCTCGCCGGCTTGCGCCTGCTGGTCCATGCCGGGCAGGGCATGGGCGACACCATCCACTTCGCTCGCTACCTGCCCCTGCTCGCCGCCGAGGGCGCCCAGGTGGTGCTCGCCTGCGCCGCCGCCCTGGTGCCCCTCCTGTCGCGAATCCCCGGCATAACCGTGGTCCCCCGCGCCGCCGGCCTGCCGGCCCACGATGCCTGGGTGGACCAGATGAGCCTGCCATTGCTGCTGGCCACCCGCGCTGGCCGAAGCCCCGCCCCCTATCCGACTGAACCCTACCTGCAGGCCGAGCCGCACCGCGTCGCCGCCTGGCGCAGGGGCGTTGGCGCGGCGATCCGCGTCGGGCTGGCCTGGGCCGGCAACCCCGCCCAGGCCAATGACCGGCGCCGTTCGCTGCCGCTCGGACAGGCGGCGATCCTGCTGGCACCGCTCCACCGCCTGTCCGCCGCGGTGCCGCGACTGCGCTTCGTCGGGCTGCAGGCCGGGCCGCGCCACGGCGAGCTGGCCGAGGCGTTCGGCATGGCGGACATCTCCGCCGACCTCGTGGATTTCGCCGAGACCGCCGCCGTGGTCGAAACGCTGGACCTGGTGATCACCGTCGATACCGCCGTGGCGCACCTGGCCGGCGCGCTGGGCAAGCCGGTCTGGCTGATGCTGCCGCACGCGCCGGACTGGCGCTGGCAGCTGGGCCGAACGGACTCGCCCTGGTATCCCTCGATGCGGCTGTTCCGCCAACCGGCGCCCGGCGACTGGGCCAGCGTCGTGCGGGCCGTCGCCGGCGCGCTGCGTGCCCGCTATGCGGCGCGGGTGAACCACTGGGCCGCCAGCATGCCCGCCGTGGCCGATGTCGCGGTCAGCACGCAGCCCCATGCCATGTCCACCACCGTCACGGTCACCGACCAGCCGCGCAGGGTGGAAAGGTTGGTCAGGTCATACGTGCCATAGGCGAACAGCCCGAGCATCGCCCCCAGCCACAGCGTCGTGGTCCAGTCCTGCGCCCGCAGGCCCGGCAGCACTGCAAATACCACGACACCCACCACATAGAGCAGGTAGAACGGCACCGCCACGCCCAGCCGCGGCTGCTCCAGCAGCAGGTGGCCGATGCGTGGCCGGTACAGGCTGTTGATCGTGCTGGACAGCCAGATCGCGTCCAGCACCAGGAACACCAGCGCGGTGGCACCATAGGCGATGAGGTAGGTTCGCATTGTCGTCTCCCGTTCCATCCGGCCCGCCGATCCGTGGCCAGTTCCCCCCGAGGGGACCCCTACGCCAGATGGCGCGGGCCGCAATTATTGCGATAGGTGCCGTGCTGCTCGTCTGGCCGGCCCTGGTCAACCACTATCCCATCGTGTTCAGCGACACCCATGCCTTCCTGGTCCAGGCGGGGGAGCCGCAGATGGTGTGGGACAAGCCGTTTTTCTACGGCCCGTTCCTGCGCGCGCTGCACCTGGACACAACCCTGTGGCTGCCGTTGGCCGGGCAGGGGCTGATCGTCTCGCACCTGCTGTGGCTCACCCGCGCCGCCTTCACCCCCCGGCTCGACCCGCGAAGGGCCGCCGCCCTGCACCTGGGCCTGTGCGCCCTACTGGCCGCCGGCTCGGCGGCGCCGTGGTTCGTGGCGCTGCTGATGCCCGACATCTTCGCCCCTGTCGCCGTGCTGTGCCTGTTCCTGCTCGGCTTCGCCCCGTCGCTCCCGCGCGGTCAGGCGATCTGGCTCGGCGTGCTGGCGGCCTTTGCCATCGCTACCCATCTGTCCTACCTGCCGCTGGCCGCTGCGGTGATCGCGGTGGCGTTGCTGCTGCGCGGGCGGCCGATCGTGCTGGCGCCGCTGGTCGCCGCCCTGACCATGCTGGTGGCGAGCAACGCGATCGGCCACGGCAAGCCCGGCATCTCGCCCTACGGTTCGGTGTTCGCCCTCGCCCGCCTGGTCACCGACGGCCCGGCCCAGGCGGTGCTGGCGCGCGACTGCCCAGAGGCCGGCTGGCGCATGTGCGACTGGCAGGGGCGGTTTCCGCCCGACAGCGACAACTTCATGTGGGACGGGACAGGCCCGGTCTGGTCCACCCCCGGCGGCCCCAAGGCCCTGGCCCCGGAGGCGGCGGAGATCGTGCGCCGCACCGTGCTGGGCGAGCCTTGGGCGGTGCTGCACCACGCCGTCGCCAATGCCGCGAAGCAGCTGGTGATGGTGCGGCTGGGCGACACGCTGGGGCCGGAATGGCTGCAGCAGTCGATCACCGGCAGCCTGCGCGCCTATTTCCCGCCGGCGGAGATGCAGCGCCTGAAGGCGGGGCGGCAATGGTCCGACGGCCTGCGCGCGGTCGCCGCCCCGCTGAATGTGCCGCACGCGGCGCTGCTTGTCCTCGGCGCCGGCGCGACGCTGGTATTGCTGGGCATGGCATGGCGCCGGCACGACCGCCTGGCCGCCGCTTTCGCCGCGGTGGTGTTGGTGGCCGTGCTGGCCAACGCGGTGGCGAGCGGGGCGCTGTCGCGGCCGAACGACCGCTATCAGGCCCGCATCGCCTGGCTGGTGCTGCTGCCGCCGCTGCTCGCCCTGCCGCGACGGCCGCAGCCGGCCGTCAGGCCGCCAGCCGCTTCTCCACATCCGCCGGCGACATCCGCACCAGCTTCTCATAGTCCGTCAGCAGCGTCTCGGTGATCTGTCCGGGGGTGTACATCTGCCCGGCGATCTCGCGCACCGGCGTCACCTCCGCACCGGTGCCGACCACCATCACCTCGGACGCCTTGGCCAGTTCCTCCGGCAGGATCACCCGCTCCACCACCTTGATCTGGTTCACCCGCGCCAGCGCCATCACGGTGCGCCGGGTAATGCCGTCCAGGAAGCAGTCGGGGATCGGCGTGTGCAGCTCGCCATCGAACACGAAGAATACGTTGGCCCCGGTCGCCTCGGCCACCCGGCCGCGCCAGTCGAGCATCAGCGCGTCCTGGAAGCCCTTGGCCTCGGCGTCGTGCTTGGACATCGTGCCGATCATGTAGAGCCCGGCGGCCTTCGACGCGGTCGGCGCCGTCTCCGGATGCGGGCGCCGCCAAGTGGCCATGTCCAGCCGGATGCCCTTCATGCGGTCGGCGAACATCGCCGGCCACGCCCAGGTGGCGATCGCCAGGTGGATCTTGGAGTTCTGCGCCGACACCGCCATCATCTCCGAGCCGCGCCATGCCACCGGGCGCACATAGGCGTCGGTCTGGTCGTTGGCCTGGAGCACCTGGATGCAGGCGGCGTCGATCTCGGCGGCGGTCCAGGGAATCTCGAAGCCCATGATCCGGGCCGAGCCATGCAACCGCTCGGTGTGCTCGCGAAGTTTGAAGATGTTGCCAGCGTATGCCCTCTCGCCTTCGAACACGCCACTGGCATAGTGCAGCCCATGCGTCAGCACATGCAGCTTTGCTTCCCGCCACGGCACCATCACGCCGTCGAACCAGATGAAGCCATCCCGGTCGTCGAAAGGAACGAGCGCCATGGAAGCGATCCCCGCAAGATTGTTGCTCTATAAGGGTGGACGCTATAATCCTGCACCAGCTACGTCAACATTCCTGCCGTAAATGCGAGGTATGCCAGATATGCCCGACGTGAAGGGCGAACTCCGACCCGGCGATGCACGTGCCGCCGAGCTCCGCCCCGCCCCCTCCGCCGGCGCCAACTTGCTGTTCCTGCGCGAGGAGGATATCCGCGCCGCCCAGGACCTGCTGTTTTTCGCCTACCGCGACTTCACCCGTGCGGCCGACGAGGTGCTGGAGGGGCTGGGCATGGGCCGCGCCCACCACCGCGCACTGCATTACATCGGCCGCAACCCGTCCATCCCGGTCAGCGACCTGCTGGTCATCTTGCGCATCACCAAGCAGAGCCTGGCCCGCGTGCTGAACGCCCTGGTCGAGGGCGGCTACGTCACCCAAAAGCAGGGCCAGGTGGACCGCCGCCAGCGCCTGCTCGCCCTCACCGGAGCCGGCGAGGCGCTGGAGCGCCAGTTGTTCGAACGCCAGCGCGAGCGCCTGGCCAGCGCCTACCGCGATGCCGGCGCCGGCGCCGTCGATGGCTTCCGCCGGGTGATGCGCGGCATCATGGATGAAGACGCGCGCGCCTATCTCGATCATGGTCCGGACCGGGGGGGGGCCGACCGGGGGGGTCCCGACCGGGACGGCCGGCCGCGCTGAACAGGGGGATGCAGCGGTGAGCGACGATGCCCTTATCCTGGTGGTGGACGACGACGCCCGCCTGCGCGACCTGCTGTCGCGTTACCTGCAGGAGAACGGGTTTCGCGTCAGTGCCGCGGAAAGTGCGGCCGAGGCGCGCGACCGGCTGCGCGTCCTGCAGCCCGACCTGATCGTGATGGACGTGATGATGCCCGGCGAGACTGGCCTGTCGCTCACCGAGGCCCACCGCCGCGACAACGCTGTCACCCCCATCCTGCTGCTGACTGCGCGCGGTGCGCCGGAAGACCGCATCGCCGGGTTCGAGGCTGGCGCCGACGACTACCTGCCCAAGCCGTTCGACCCGCGCGAACTGTTGCTGCGCATCCGCGCCCTGCTGCGCCGCGCCGCGCCGCCCGCACCCGCGCCCGGGTCGCAAACCCGCCCGATCATCCTTGGCCCGCTGCAGTTCGACCGGGCCCGCGGCGAATTGCGCGGCCCGGCGGGCGTGGTGCGGCTGACCGGCGGCGAGGGCGCCCTGCTGGCCGCGCTCGCCACTCGCCCGAACGAGGTGCTCACCCGCGAGGACATCGCCACCGTGCTGGAGATGGACGATGCCGGCGAGCGCGCCATCGACGTGCAGGTCACCCGCCTGCGCCGCAAGATCGAGGCCGACCCGCGCGAGCCGCGCTTCCTGCACACGGTTCGCGGCCGCGGCTACGTGCTCAAGCCAGGGTTGTGAGGCGATGCGCGCGCCGCCCTGGCTGATCGGGCCGGTGAAGCGGCTGATGCCAAGGGGCCTGCTTGGCCGCAGCCTGATGATCGTGCTCATTCCGCTGGTGGTGGTCCAGGCGGTGGCGCTGCAGGTGTTCTACGGCACCCATATGGACATCGTCTCGCGGCGCCTCGCCACCGCGATGGCCGGCGAGATTGCCATCGTGCTCGACAACCTGGAACGCTACCCGGCCGACCAGGCCGATACCCTGTACAGCGCCTGGGCGCGGCTGGAACTGGCCATGCGCATCGTGCCGGGCACGCTGGAGCCCGGGCACGGCCGCCCGCCGCCGCTGGAACTGCTGGAGCGCAATCTGGTGGCCGCGCTGGAGGAACGCCTGCGGCGCCCCTTCGCGCTGGACTGGCAGAGCGACGTGAACGCCGTGGTGGTCCGCGTGCAGATGGACGACGCGCTGCTGGAGGTGGACGCCCCGCGCAAGCGGCTGATCGCCGGCACGCTCTACCTGTTCGTGCTGTGGCTGGTCGGCTCGGCGCTGCTGCTGTTCGGCATCGCCGCCCTGTTCATGCGCAACCAGGTGCGCAGCATCCGCCGCCTCGCCGCCGCCATGGACGCCTTCGGCCGCGGCCACGACACCGCCGCCCTGCGCCCCTCCGGCGCCACCGAGGTGCGCCAGGCCGCCGCCGCCTTCAACGTGATGCAGGAGCGGGTGGGCCGCTTCCTCGGCCAGCGGACGCAAATGCTGGCCGGCGTGTCCCACGACCTGCGCACCCCGCTCACCCGCATGCGCCTGGCACTCGCCATGATCAAGGTGGACGAGGCCAACCAGCAGGACATCGCCGACTTCACCGGCGACCTGGAGGAGATGGACCGGATGATCGGCGGCTACCTCGCCTTCGCCCGCGGCGTCGGCGAGGAGAAGTCCGAGCCCACCGACCTTGCCGCCCTGCTCGACGATGTCGCCCGCCGCGCCCGCCGCGCCGGCACCGAGGTGGCGGTGGACAGCCCCGGCGACCTCGCCCTTCAGCTTCGGCCAGATGCCTTCCGCCGCGCGCTGACCAACCTGGTGGACAACGCCCGCCGCCACGCTCGACATGTGAGCATCCGGGCCCGCGCGCTCGACGGCGCGGTCGGCATCACGGTCGACGACGACGGACCGGGCATTCCCCCGGACCGGCGGGAGGACGTGTTCCGCCCCTTCGAAAGCGGCCTGGGTGGCGGCACCGGGCTAGGCCTTACCATCGCGCTCGACGTGGTCCGCGCCCATGGCGGCGACATCGCCCTGGAGGACAGCCCGATGGGTGGCCTGCGGGTACGGGTCACCGTGCCAACGTAGAGGGGGGCGGCGGCCTTGCCGATCTCGCCTATTCCACCCGCCACTTCCAGAAATCCCCGCCCTCGCGGGTCATGAAGTTCGACAGCACCATCCGGTGCACCTCGCTCGCCCCGTCCACCAGGCGCGCTTGGCGGGCGTAGCGGTAAATCCACTCGATCACCGTATCCTTCGAGTAGCCCCGCGCGCCGAGCAGTTGCAGCGCCGTGTCTGCCGCCTTGTGCAGCGCGTCGGCCACCACGATCTTGGCCATCGACACTTCCTTGCGCGCGAAATCGCCCTGGTCCAGCGTCCAGGCCGCCTTCATCGTCAGCATTCGCCCGATCTCGATCTCCATCGCCGCCTGGCCGATCAGCGTCTGCACGCTTTCGTGGTCGATCAGCCGGCCGCCGAAGCTGCGGCGCTGCTGCACGTAGCCCATGGCGATCTCGATCGAGCGGCGTGCCAGCCCGGTCCAGCGCATGCAGTGGGTGAGGCGTGCCGGGCCCAGGCGGATCTGCGTCAGCTTCAGCCCGTCGCCCACTTCCATCAGCCGGTTCTCGTCGGGGATCTCCAGCCCGTCGAATTCGATCTCGCAGTGCCCGCCATGTTCCTCCGGCCCCATGATCGGGATGCGCCGCACGATGCGCCAGCCCGGCTGGTCGGCGTGGAACAGGAAGGCGGTCAGCCCCTTGCGCTCGTCGGGCGAGGTGCGGGCGATCAGGATGAAGTGCTTGGCCGTTTCCGCGCCGGTGATGAACCACTTGCGGCCGTTGATCTTCCAGCCGGAATTGGTTCGCGTCGCCTCGGTGTTGGTCAGCGACGGGTCCGAACCGCAGCCGCCGCCGTCCTCGTCCATCGGCTCGGTCATGATGAAGCTGCTGTTGACCGCGCCGTCGATCACCGGCTGCAACCACCAATCCTGCTGCGCCTTGGTCGCCACCTGCGCCATCACCCGCATGTTGCCGTCGTCGGGTGCGGAGCAGTTGAAGCACACCGGCCCGAAGATCGAGCGGTTCATCTCCTCGTACAGCACCGCCTGCTCGGCCATCTTCATCGCGCCACCGCCGCGGGCCTTGGGCGACTGCAACGCCCAGATGCCCATTGCCCGCGTCTCCTGCCGCAGTTCGCGCAGCAGGCCCATCTGGATGTTCTCGTGGGCGTCGTAGCTGGAGGCGATGCTTTCCAGCGGGATCAACCGCTCGTCGACGAAGCGGCGGATGGCGAGGCGCTTGGCCTCGATGTCGGGGGAGATGGTGAGTTGCATGTCGGCCTCCGTGATTGCCCGCAGTATCGCCTCCCGGCGCGCGGCCCGCTATCCCCGCGGATGCGCGCGCCGCCACACCGCCATCAGTTGCGCCGTGTCGACCGCGGTGTAGCGCTGGGTGGTTGACAGGCTGGCATGGCCCAGCAGGTCCTGGATCGTGCGCAGATCCGCGCCCTCGGCGAGCAGGTGCGTCGCGAAGCTGTGGCGCAGCGCGTGAGGGGTGGTGTGTTCCGGCAGGCCGTTCTGCTGGCGGAAAACGCGCAGGGTGCGTTGGGCCACGCCGGGGTTCAGCCGCTCGCCGCGGATGCCGACGAACAGCGGCGAAGCGGGCGAAGGGGCGGGGTGGTGGCGGAGCCACAGGGCGATCGCTGCGCGCACCGCCGGCAGGACCGGCACGATGCGCGGCTTCGCGCCCTTGCCGACCACGCGCAGCATTGCATCCGTCCCCTCGCGCGGCGCATCGGCGACATCGAGCGCCAGCGCCTCGGCGATGCGCAGACCGCTGCCGTACAACAGGCTGAACAGGGCGGTGTCGCGCGCCTGGGTGAAGGCCCGGTCGCTCGCCTCGCCGATATCCCCGGCCACCGACAGCGCCTCGGCCGGGGTCAGCGCATGGGGCAGCGGTGGCTTGGCGCGCGGGGTGGCCAGCAGGGCAAGCTGCGCATTGTTCACGCCATGCCGCCGCGCCAGGAAGCGGAAGAAACTGCGCACCGCCGCGAGGTGCCGGGCGCGCGTGCTGTTGCCCGCCCCGCGGCCCGCCTGCCACGCCAGCCATGCCCGCAAATCGGCGGCCCGCAGGGCGCCCAGCGCGGCGAGATCGGGTTCCGCACCGAGATGACCGGCCATGAAGCCAAGAAAACCGGCGATATCGCGGCCATACGCCGAAACCGTCAGCGGCGAGGCGCGGCGCTCGTGGGTCAGCCAGTCGAGGAAGGCCGCACGCGCGGCTTCGGCCATCATGGGAGGAGAAGGAGAAGGGCGCTGCCCCTCGACCCCGCGTTGTGCGCAGCAGGCATCCGCCTGGCGGCCGGCGGCCCCAGACCCCGATTTGGCGAATGCTGGAACATGCCGGGAACCTGTTCGGTGGGGCAGGAAGCTTGACAACCAAGACTAGCACAAAGGGGTAAAGGTTGGCTAGGGTTGTTTGTTATGATATCGGAATAATATGGGCGTGGTTTGACGGCGGGGTCAGGTGCGCCTTGAGCCGCGGGGTGGCGGGTAGCCGGGCCAGTGGGAGATGGGGCGCGGGGGCAGGCGGTAGGCGGGTTGTGGCGGGGAGGGCGTGCCGCGCGCGATGCCGGGTGAGGGGTTTGGCGTGGGAGCGGGCGGGGGCTGGAGGGTAGGCG
>Ga0105055_10001044_pt1 | contig 45205 bp, 35 predicted proteins | sample BON03_FD_78090 | JGI IMG/M metagenome (GOLD analysis project Ga0105055, IMG submission 78090) | Freshwater microbial communities from Lake Bonney liftoff mats and glacier meltwater in Antarctica - BON-03 | ecosystem: Environmental > Aquatic > Freshwater > Ice > Glacier meltwater | place: Lake... | reverse complement strand
TTTTTTTTTTTTTTTTTTAAACAACAAAAATAGATATTTTTTTAAAACTACTAGTAGTGGATTTTCGAAAGAGATATGACAGTGGTGGTTCAAGTGAGTGTTCATTTATGTGATTTTTGCAATTTTGACTTATTGTGACAAAGTGCGGAGGATGTAAAACCATTTTAGGACACACTTCTGGGGATCTATTTGAACGAGGAGATTCATTCATACTGAAACGTAAGTGGATAGAGAGACGAATTGGAAGGTGGTTGATTTCGATTTTCAGACTTGCAATCCAGACACATCAGTTTTTCGAAAGAAAAATTCTCCGAGCATGAAGGAAAGTTTAAAAAGGCATCGTGTGCTTTCTGTCCAACCAAGCTCGGAAAGTTGATGATGACTCACGATGTGTTCATGGTGGAGAAATCTGCAATATTGAGCTATAGAGTGCCAGAGGCCAATGCCGGACCTACGTTCGACGAGATGAAAGCATTCATGGATGCATCCATGAAGAGTGATTTGAGTAAAGTTAAATTTACTCTTTTGATGTTAAATGACCGTTTGGTATCTCTCGAACAAACTTCACAGGATGATAATTCCAGCAGAAAGCACAGATCGAAAAACCTAGACTATCATAAAACAGCAAAGCGCCAAAAGGAAAACGCACAACCCTCGAATTATAATCTCGAAGTGGAGGAACAAAAAACAAAAAAGACGAAATCGAGTGTACGTAGTAGTAGTCCATGTGACGACGATTCAGTAGCAATATAATTTCTTCCCTAACATATTTTAAATAAAATCAGTAACAAATCAATATCTTGCCACTGGATGTTGGTCTTCGAACTCCCTTGGTAATATGGTAGTGCCAATGGTTCCTTGGCTGTTTTTAACACTTATCTCGAGCATCGAGTGCAACATTCGGGCATTCGAAAACGCGTCTTGCGAGGAAACACCCTGGTAAAGAAACCACCCCAAATATTGATATCCATCAGGCGGAACTTTAACTACGTCTCCCACAATCGAATAGATATTCGAGCCTGCAAATCCACTGTGCTGCAACACAAGTTCAGGAATCTTAAAATGCGTAATAATACCGGAATGTGACGGGACCAGATTAATAGAGCACGAGTACACTAATGGACGATGCCCTGTACCAAACGATAGGATCGAAGGAGTCCTTCCCATACATAACATCGCAGCAGCATACGCTAAGTCTACGCCGTATGTAGTGTATGCTCGGAGCCATGTTTCAGCACCACCCAAACGGCAATTGATTTCTATTGGAATTATTTGTCCTCGCGAGTTCACTTTAGCTTCCACGTGAAAACAGCCACTGATGCAGACATCAAATTGAGTCTTGAAACTATCGAATATTCTTTCGATTACATGAACAACCTCGAGTTGAATAGCATCCGGTAAAAAGGATGGAGTACAGCCTCCCAATTCTAAAAAACTAGGTTCGCTGGTCCCAAAGTTATCGCTGATGCAGGAGTGAATCAATCGTCCATTTTGAACCAACACATCAATATCAATTTCACTACCATCTATGTACTCCTCAAAGAAAAACATGTTACGGTCTTTCAAATGGGCCCATTCCCATGCTGGTTCTAATGGTCCACTCACAAGGCTCATAGAGTCTTCATAAACTGCTATCAGCTCCGTCATCGAGTCAGCTTTATTGACAAAGTGGCTCCCTGCCCCCGATACAGGTTTCATTACAACTGGGAAGGTTAACTTCAAGTCCTTCACTTCATCAACAGAGTTAGCATATGAATAATTAACACACGGAAGTCCATGGCTCTTGCAAAAACTCCTAAACTCAAACTTGTTTCTGCAAATTCGAGAAAGATGCGAACTAATTCCTGGAAGACCTAGAATCTCGCTGACCAAAGAAGCTACCTCTACTCCAAACTCATCAAACGATAGGATACCGTCGGGTTTCCTATCTAGGCAATGTTCCACGATATCCTTCGCAACCAAATTGCATGGTCGCGAGAAGTCACACTCGATCCACTTGGAGATGGACGGAAATCGTTCTTCCTTGACTTGATAATCAAAACACCATAATTGAAAACCTTTTGATTTCAAATCACGGTAATGCCGTTCTCTCAAAGAACCACTGCTGCGAATGACCAGTAACAAAGATGCATCATCAATCATTTGTCCAATTCGTCTTCTTTCTGGCAAGTGTCTACATTCCGAAAATTTAAATTTTGGTTTGAATATTCTATTTCTTTACCGCTTTTGCTTTGCCTTTTGGCTTCTTGGGTGCAGATGACTTCTTGGGGGCAGCTGATTTCTTAGTCTTGGAACCTACTGCAATAAGTTTCTTCATTTCTTCTTCGTCATTCTCCTCCTCGTCATTCTCGTCATCATCATCGTCGTCACTTTTGATCTTTTTTTTCTTGGCGGGCTTTAGACCTGCAACCCCATTTTCAAATGCGAGTGCCTGAGAAAGATGCGCCGTCTTATTGAATTCCCTTGTAAAAGCAGACTTCATCTGTGAATTAATTCCTTTGAAAGCGTCTATTCCTGTAGAGCTTATTTGCAGTTCTTGCATCGTTTCAAATAAATCGTCCCTGTCGAGCCCATAGGATCCCATCAAATCTACAGTATTGGATATGTTTTCCTTTTTATTTTCCAACAGCGGTTTCAACAATTTGGTTCGCAACGTGCTGATATAATCCAGCCGCAGTGTACGAGGATTCACTGTGGCAGTCTGTCGCATGTGCATGGCTGTTTCACTAAGCAACCTCGCCTTCTTTCCTCTAGCAGAATTTTTACCAAGCCATTCAGGGAAACCAGGAAAACCTACCGATCCGTCAGCCAAGGAAGCAACACGTACATTCAAAGCAGCATCAGTGGGAAGCAGTCCCCATTCCATTTTGGCTCTCACATAATTCTGAGCTAAATCTGCATCACAAACTGCGTCAGAAGCGGCTGACAATGCTTGTACACTTTCGAAATCTCCCTTTCGCGAACTGGAGATAACGGAAGGATATTTCTCGTGAATGATCAAGGGAATCAAATCGTAATCCACAAAGTAGAAGTCGTTTCGAAGATGAAACGTATCCGGCTTCTTGGATTCGTTGAAAATGAACCTACTAGCATCAAAGAAATTAAGAAAGAACAACTCATCTTTTCGTATCTGACCTTTTCTGTCTTGTATGTTTTCAAAGTTCATAGTGTTTGAAGTACGTTGCCACATCTGTAACGAGCCAAGCACTTGACGCACATCTTGCTGCGTCTCCTGCACCAAAATTCTCACAGCAGAGTTTTCAACTGTCATGCTCTCCATACGAGCTACCTCGCAAATACGCTTTACGATCGAATCCACCATCGGCTTCGAGAATTTCAAATCGTAACAATGATTGGCCAATGTTCGAACTTGCGATTTCATTCTATCATTGCAAATACAGATTATAGGAACTTTAGATGTCTTGATAATCTTAATGAGTTCTGCTGATCCGCCGCGATCGTCGCCCGACATCCCATCTACTTCATCCATGATAACTAAACGTTTCTTACTGGACCTTGACAAGCTAGTGCTGTTCACAGCATCGCCTAATAGAGCACCAATTGCTTTCTTCGATCTTGCGTCACTAGCATTGAGCTCAAAAACATCGAACCCAAGAGACCTTGCCACAATTCCTGCAGCTGAAGTTTTACCAATTCCAGGTGGCCCGGATAGTAACGCAGCTTTCGCACCAGGGTTGCTCTTGTTAAACATAGGTTTAGGCCCTCCATGTAAGTGCACACTTTCCCACGACTTGAGCCAATTGGTCAACGAGGCAATCGCAGATGCATTACCCACCAAATCCTTTACTTCTTTCGGCTTGTACTTATCTGCCCAAAGCTCACAGTTAATGGCCGAGGAAACATGAGGCACCAATGATTTCGGTACTTCACTAAGCTTCTCTGTTCTAGAGACAGAGCCAGCTAATATCAATGCTTTAAATGCTTCTTCGTCCATTAATTGGATATCTTTTCCCTGTTCTGTAAGTTCCTTGACCTTGATGTACTTGGATCCTTTTTCAGGCTCGAGACCATTCATAAGGACGTGACCATATACAAGATGAGTGGTTTTCCCAGAAACAGCTGATACCACTTTGCCTCCTAATCTTTCAACTTCACCAGCCATTTGAACGCGATCAGAATATTCGTGAAACTCACCAGTAAAAACAAAAGTTTTGCCATGGAGAGGATGCCGCTGTAGATCAATCTTCTCAATCGGCTATATGAATCATTCATTAATAATATATCACTTATCAAAAAGTACTTACCATTTTTACTTTCGTAGCTTTTTGCGAACTTATTTTTGAACTGGGTTCTGCAGCCTTTTGCTGCAACTCGGTCAATAAATGCATTCTTCTTTTTCAAAAACGTACCTTTTTAACCAATTTTGTCTTGATCGCATCTTCATTGTCTTTAAACAAATCAGCGGTAGCACGTTTTTTGTTCGAGTTCAACACAACTGAGTCTGGAGATAGGATCTTGACTGCAGTTGGAGTGTGAGTCGCCTTTAAAACTTTAGCGGGAGGTAGCGCCGTAGCAGGAGCTTCCCGCTTTTCCTTAGTCACATTGCTACTGCTACTGCTGCAGCTCTTCGTTGCTGGTTTACTAAAGAAACCTCGAATATCCATGTACGGTTGTCTGGGTCCTGAATCGAAAGTTTTTGAAAAAAAAGCAAATGGGGGGCTCCACAAAAGTTAACGTAAAATGGCAAGACGAAGAAGGGGCGAGTCCATCAGCGATCGTGAGAGGTGAGTAGATTATTGTTTTGCTAGGAGTGACTAATACTATGCAGTGATCGATGTACACGGATATATAGAAAAGAAGGTTCTCCAAAAGAGCCATGGGAAATTAAATGCGATCAAATTTTGAAGTTTGTTTCTTCCGAATGGGGTCGGTTGCTAAAGTCAGATCAACTATCTTCGGTGCTTGATTTCAAGTGTGTAGAAGATCTAGATCCGATGTGGACTCACTACGAAGGACTGTCTTTGGATGATAAGTACATTGCTTGCACAGTTTACGTGGAGTCAGATTTTCGAATTTTTGAAAGCGTGATAGCGAAAATGCACCAGGATGATATGGTCAATGAATTAGGAATGTTCTTAGTAATAAATCCCCCGGGGCGAGAGGGTCGCAACTATGCTGCTGATTGGGTCTCTTGGCAGAAGTTAAAAGAGGAACCATTTCGATTTTCCGAGCCACCGGAATACCTGATGAAACTAGAGAAAGAAATATTGTCCCATATCACAATTCATGATACGCAACAGTATGGAATTCGCTCCGCTTTTTCATTAAACAAAGATTGCGTTACGGGAATCCGCGAACTCGTTTCAAAATTCGTTGCGGTAGATCCTCTTTTTGGTGGAGTTAGAAGCATTCCCGTCAGAACCGGAGACCAAGAAGACTATGAAATTCTTCGTGCTAAGAATTCCTCATCATCTATGTATAAACTACCAAATACCCTTTATTCCGGAACTCTGGGCAATCTCGTGGCTGTTTTGATCGTAAAGTCTATTAACCGGATGTTTGTGAACTTGAAGGAGGCAGTTGAATTCTCAACAGATTACTATGTTCGACAGCCATTAAACTCCGTTGTATTGGATACGAAACACATTCATTGTTGTTCAACCGAAAAATCGCCTTGTGCTTCATTCCATGACCTTTTCTCTATACCATTGAATCGGTGGGGAAGTGATACGGACAGAGCTAGAATTAAAGTTGCGGATCAAATGATCGAGAGGGCTGCTAACGATGTAGCTGATTCTTTGTTAGCATCTACTATTGTAGAAACTAGTTCCAAACGGCAACCAAGTTTAAAGAAAGTTCCGATTGATGCGAAGAAAGTTCCGATGAAAGACAAATCGATAAAAAAAGAAATCAATGATGAAGAATCCACCTCTTGCGATGGCGAAGAAGATGAGTCTAGCTCGGTCACGGTAACAACATCTCGCAGTCAAAGCATCGACGTATACGAAGAAAGTGATGACAATGACGGCTGGCTTGTCCCTTCACGAAGATACCGCCGAACCAAGGACAAACCCGCTGTATGTGACAGCAGCATAAAAGATCAAGTTCAAGCAGAATGTCCAAGTAACCCCGTGAGTACAGCCTATTTATTGTCTCAAGATCTCCAAGAGATGGCAGCTATGTTGGAAACCATAGCTCATCAAAGGAGTCCATGGCAGAAGAATGTCGCCGAGCTAATCAAACTCGAAGTTAAGGCTGTTCTTCCCGAAGCTATTTCGTCACTTTTTGGGTCGTTGGAATCTGGTTTAGCTGCTCCTTGTAGTGATGTTGACATGGTTGTGGGGAACTGCAATCAATCGAATCGTACTGCGATTCGAGCATTGTTTTCGCACTTAAAAACTAGAAACTGGATTCAGATGATCGAGTTGGTTGAGCGTTCCTCCATTCCTGTTATTAGACTTTCGACAGCACAGATTCCAATATCCTTTGGAAATCAAGGGTCGTTAATCAATGTTGATATAAGTTTTGCCAGCAGCTCACATAACGGTCTTGCTACTTGCGCACTAGTTCAACAGCTTGTAAACCATTTCCCACTATTGAAGCCCATGTGTCTGGTATTAAAGCAGTTTCTGGTTGAAAAAGGACTAAACGATCCGTTTGTTGGTGGTTTATCTTCATACGGACTAGTTTTGATGATCACCAGTGTACTTGAAAACTTGAACACGGCGTTCATTCCCGAAAACGAATTGCTTGGTACTGCGTTTATAGAATTTCTCAAGGAGTATTCGAATTTTGAATTTATTGAGCGAGGTGTTTGGATCAACTGGCACTCCAATGGCACCACAATCGATCATCTTCGGCATCAACAAGCGCCTATGTATATATTAGATCCACTAGATCCTGAAAATAATGTCGGAAGAAGCTGTTTCGGGATATCTCAAGTTATTCAGGCGTTTCAGGAGGGTTTAGAAGCAATTCAATTAAGTTCAATGAAACCAGGCGGCAAGGGAGATTGGAGTTTGTTGGGAAGTGTATTTTCAACTGGGCATCATCGTCATGTAATCCATTTTGTAACGCAAGTGTGGTGTCCTCGGGAAAATCCGATGAAAATTCCTCGAATGGAAGTTCAGGATTGGGCGAATAAGGCCAAGCAATTGATTTTGTCACTTGAATTCAGTGGTCCAGGAAAACAATGTCCTATTTGCCACCAAACTGGCTCACACAAAACAGATTGCAATCTGCGCTTGCTTCTGGAAAGTTAAACTTGAACTCCCATTGCATTTGAATGTCTGTCCATCCATCAATCCAACCACGCGAATTCTTTCGGTGGATTTCTTGTACCTGTAAGAACTCTTACTGGTTATTATAATGTAATAAGAACTTTGTTGTTTTACCAGTCCTACACTAGTACTATAGTTTCACATAATAGAGTTGCGACTTCATTGGTGATTTGATTGTTCAAACACTCAATAGTTGTTCATTGTTCAACATTTGAGCATCGAGTATGAAGGTGTCCACAGAGGAAGTTTCGGATCCTGTCAGCTTTTTAGGCCTATTCAAATACGCCGATCTTACTGATAAATGGCTCATGCTCGTCGGTAGTATAGGTGCTATTGGGAACGGTGTATCTCTGCCACTAATCATTTTGGTCTTTGGTTCAACTTTCACCGATCTTACTTCTCCTGATGGGACTTCAAGTCTACTAGACGAAGCGAAAAATATATCATCGAAATTTGCGATTGTTGGCGCTGCCACTTTTGTGATGGCCTTCTTACAAGTTGCGTGTTTTACCATTTCGAGTGAAAGGCAACGTTTCGTATTCGTGCTGCCTACTTGGGTGCCATACTGAAGCAGGATATTGGATGGTTCGATGTTTGTAATAGTGGATCTCTTGCTTCTAGTATTGCTGAGAATTCTGTCATGATTAAAGACTCCATCGGGGAGAAATGCAGCCAAGTCCTACAGCATTTATCCACTGTGGTGGCCGGATACGCTATAGGTTTTGCTACCAACTGGAAATTGGCGCTTGTTATTTGTGCTGCAATCCCTGTCCTTGCCATCAGCGGTGGAGTGTTAGCTGTTATCCAAGCTAAATCTACAGAGTCAAAATTGGCCGCGTATGGAGGAGCAGGGAGTATTGCAGAAGAAGCGCTACGAATGGTGAAGACGGTGTCATCGTTAGGAGCAGAGAATCGAATCGCAGTCAAGTATGCTGAAAGACTGGACGAAGCCGAAGTCATCGGAATCAAGAATGCCTTGGCTGGTGGTCTTGGAAACGCCTTTGTGTTTTCTGCTGTTTTCTGTAGTTACGCACTGGCATTTTGGTATGGCACGTCTCTGTACGTATCCTCCGCGGGGGATGCTGCAGATCTGTATTTGCCTAATACCACTCTACCTGTTGACTTTGTTTCAAATGCGTGTTCGTACTATGTGAACTTTGGAATTGCTTTTCCGCCTGAATTAGAAGATTTTTGCCTACTTGGGCCAGGGCCAGATAATTCGAATTATCCCTCTTACTGCAAATTGGGAGCAACTGTTCCCAGCGATCTTGGGCTGTCATGTTCCTATGCTTTTGTGGACCAGTCTTGGACATTCAACACCATTGGAGACGTGTGCAATTGCGCCATGTGCTCGTGTGGATGCAACTTTCCTGGACTTTCTGGCGACTGTCTCTCCAGTGGAGATGTAGTCACGGTTTTCTTTGCTGTGATCGTAGCGTCTTTCTCCATCGGGTCGCTTTTTCCCAGTTTCGGAGTTGTGGTGCAAGGGAAAGCAGCTGCTCGTAAAATATACTCCATCATTGAGAGAGTTCCGAGTATCAATCAAGATTCGGAGAATGAAAGCTACAGTGACATGGGTGTGTCTCTTGAAGGAGATATCGTATTGAAAGATATTCATTTTCACTATCCCAGTCGGCCAGATACGAAAGTGTTTAACGGTCTTGATTTGACAATACCAAATGGAAAGTCGGTGGTAAGTAAAGTGCATGTGTCTAAAATCAATCTAATCTTAACAGGCGCTCGTTGGTGGATCTGGTTGTGGTAAATCCACTATTGTGAATTTTCTCCTAAGATTCTATGATCCTTCCTCTGGATCTATCGAGATCAACGGAGTAGATATAAAGTCCGTTCCAGTTAGTGCGTTGAGGGATTACATGGGCTACGTGGGACAGGAACCTGTGTTGTTTGGCACTACGTTAGCCGAGAACATTGTGTTTGGAATGAAGGTGAAACCATCGATGGAAATTATTGAAGCTGCCGCTAAAGCAGCGAATGCATATGATTTTATCATGGAATTCCCGAAGGGTTTTCTAACAACAGTGGGTGGAAACAGCGCTCAATTGAGTGGTGGACAAAAACAGCGGATTGCGATTGCGCGAGCGATTGTTCGGGATCCTAAGATCCTGTTGCTGGATGAAGCAACCAGCGCACTTGACAACGAGAGCGAGGAAATTGTACAAGCAGCAATTGATGAGTTGTTGAGTCAGAGTTCTCGAACTACAATTGTTATTGCTCATAGACTTTCTACTGTTCGTAATTCCGATCAAATCGTCGTACTAGGGGAACATGGTGCAGGTGTTTTGGAGATTGGTACACATGATGAACTAGTGACCAAAGAGAATGGTCATTATCTTGCATTGGTAATGGCTGCATCTCGATCACAAGAAGAGGTTGAAGATTCCCCAGGAGTACGACGAGCTGCAAGTTCCTTCGTTGACGACAAACGTAAGAGTGGTATCGTCTCGTCTCCTGAAGAGACAGAAGATATCGTTGTTGAAAGCAAGGATGATGTTGAGTTTGTGAAACCTTCAACTATGCGTATCCTCGAGTTTTCCAGACCTGAGAAGTGGCTGTATATTCCGGCTATTGTTTGCACAATGATCAACGGCTGTTCCATGCCACTAGCTGGATTTCTACTGGCTAATCTAGCATCGCTTTATGGATCTATTCCTCAAACCTCGGAAATGGAACAATATGCAAGAAAATATATCTTTGGATTTTTGGGACTCGCCGCGGCTGCAGCGATAGGCAGTTTGGGTCAGAATTACTACTGGGGGATCATAGGAGAGAAAATGACCTCGAGAGTGCGACTTGCTCTCTTCAAGTCTACGTTGAGGCAAGAAATGGCCTTTTTGATGCAAAGGAAAACCATGTTGGTGCACTGACATCCACGCTTTCTGAGAATGCGGCGCTGGTAAAAGCGTCGGTTACTGACCGCACGGGTCTCATCCTTATGAATATTTCTGCCGCGGGATGTGGATTAGGTATCGCCTTTTACTTTGGGTGGGAGTTGGCCTTAATTATGTTGTCTTTGATCCCATTACTGGTGCTTGCTGCAGCTGGTCAAGTTATTGCAATGCAAGGATTTGCTAGCGAAGGCAAGGGAGTCATGGCACAAGCCAATAGTCTCCTTGGGGAGTCCATAACTGGCATTCGAACAGTTACGGCGTTCAATGCTAGAGAAAATATCCTACGACTCTATGCAGAATTTTTGGAAGTACCAAATCGCTTGACTAAGAAGAAAGGTCTAGTAGGAGGTCTTACGTTTGGTTTTGCGCAGAGTTTCCAGATTTTCACAAATGCTATTGCGTTTTTGATTGGAGGTATTTGGATTAGTGAACAGAAGTATACGTTCGAACAATTGATGTTTGTGTTCCTGGGAGTGATCTACATGGCCATAGGCATGGGCCAAGCAGTAGCAATGGCGCCGGATATCGCCAAGGGAGGGATTGCTATTAAAGCTGTTTTCAAAGTATTGGATCGACATTCGGCGATAGATCCTGTCGATGAAACTGGATGTAAACTTGAAGATGGAGGTTCAGGCAATATCAAATTGGAGAATATTTCATTTTCTTATCCTGCACGCCCAGAAGTTTTGGTTTTTGACGGATTTAATCTCAATGTTGGCAAAGGGAAAACAGTTGCTTTGGTTGGTCAGAGTGGTAGTGGCAAGAGTACCATAGTTGGACTGCTTGAAAGATTTTACGATGTCAATCAAGGTAATGTGAATTTTTGGGGATCTGATATTAAAGACGTTAATGTGAAGTGGCTGCGATCTCGAATTGGTTTGGTGAAGCAGGAACCAGAATTGTTCGATACAACGATATTTGAGAATATCGCTTTTGGAACGGACTCGGAGTGTGTCACAGAAGAGCAGGTTATATCCTGTGCTAAGGCTTCTAATGCCCATGATTTTATTTCTGCATTTCCTGATGGATACCAAACCATGGCCGGCAGCCAAGGAGCTCAATTATCCGGAGGTCAAAAGCAACGAATTGCCATTGCAAGAGCCCTCATCAGGTCTCCTGATATACTGCTTCTAGATGAAGCCACGAGTGCTCTTGATAATGAAAGCGAGAAACTGGTGCAAGCAGCTCTTGATGAACTTCTGAAGTCAAAAAGCTTCACCTGCATTGTGATCGCTCACAGGCTATCTACTATTCAACACGCCGACAAGATCGTTGTGGTAGACCATGGTAAGGTTGTGGAGATGGGATCACACACGGAGTTGCTAGCACTTAACGGCACTTACAGCAAACTTTTCGAAGCTCAAAGATTGATTTGAATTCGAATTTTTAACAAAACCTAATAAATGAATTATTTTGAAATACCGGTGCTACAAAAAAGGATAAAACTGAAGAATCGCTATTTTCTTAGAACACAAGAGAATGCGAATCTTGTTAAAAGAAATAGCAACCCTCTGCGAAATCATTGTTTTGATGCATTCGAAATCAAACCTTCGTACTCCTGAGAGGATTTCATCTTTTTTAAAAACCAGAAAACGTTACAATTATTTGCCAAAAATTAGAACTCAACGGACAAGTCTTGGACTACGACGGTCTTAAAGTGATCGATGGACTCTTTGTACGAGTTTTCCTCCTCTCCTCACCCTGTCGGACAGAAGAAAACTAAGCCATGTTATCGACCAATGGTTAAAGATCCACGAGTAAAAACCGATACGAGGTCAGAAGATGAGATTCGGGATGTATTGAAGCAGTGCAGAAGAACACCAGTTGATATATCTTCTAGTCTAGTTGAAGCACCAGTTGAAATTAACAATAATTCTGAAGAAACTCAAACAGGCAATTTTATGCCAAGACCGAAATCACCTCCTTACATTCCGAAGAAAACGGGAATAGATTGCGGAACTCAGATTGACGATAATGTATTCGATTTTGACAAGGAAGTAGAACCCATTCTTGATGTCATTATAAGTAAAACATTGGAACAAAGTTTGATCGAAGTGAACCGTGAATCTGAAATGGCGTGTCTGAAAGTCACGAAAGAGTCTCACCTGGAGGAAAATCAAAGGTTATTACAAATTCAAAAACAGCGGGAGCAACAAGAAGTAAAGCAGCACCAGGAGAAACTAATTGTCATACGAGAGAACGAAGAACGACTAGAGAAAGAGATTTTGGTTAGTGCAAAAGCAGCCACTTGTCACTTGTACAGCAATGTTATTGGCAGTAGCATTGAAGCTAATGCGATGAAACATCTAACTGAAATAGAGTATTTTAGGGACGATCGTAAAGATGCAATATTGTTGGAATTTATGCCGTGGTTACAAAGTGATCTAGAGCGAAGATTGGAGCAACATGTGTTGGTGCGCAAGTTGACTGATTGCATTATTCAAAGAGCTATCGGACAACCAAGGGAATTGGCTCTGGAATATCGCCAACAGATAATCGATCGTAAACAGGACGAAGAAGCAAAACGAATGGAAGAGAAAAGATTGAAACAGGAAGCCGAGGAGAATGAAGAAATTCGACGACGATTTGAGGAAGAAAAACAGAAAATTCAAATATTCTTGCGAGGCGAAGAAATATTGGGAGAGGAATCTGTGGGCCCTATCACGCTATCCTTGAAGCACACGATTTTCGAAGCAGAATCAGCAATTGAAAATTGGCTACTGGAAAATCTAGATGAGGGGAACAAAATAGAGAAACCGGAAGGCGGATATTTAAGTCTTGCTTTGCAACTAAGTGTAGATGAAGGTTTTGATCCTACCGATGACAACACAACCTTAGAATTTTTGCACTTCCTCGATGACAGTGAATAAACTTAATTATTTTACCAACCTGATTCAAGTTTAGCTACAACGAAGTCCGGATTTATTCAAAGACAACAGTGGATTGAAACTTCCAAGGAGATACACAATTAAAGAAGAAAACGTGTATCATACAAGAAAACTAATTCAAACAGCTACATTTCCAATTCACGACTTGTCTTCAGGTTGGCTCTGCACTTTATTGTCTCTAATTCTTCGGCATAAGAGTGTACATTGGACTCCAAAAATGTGACTTTCTCTTTCAATGTTTGATTTTCTCCAAGAAGCGATTCAAGCCGTTTGGCCAGTGCTAATTTCACTTCGTCGTCGATAGGACTAGATGGGGTTGTTGGATTCGTTGTTTTTATTCTCATAAGGGAAGACAAGGACCCTTTATTCTTTTTTGAGACTTCGAGATCTTGTTTCAAGCGCATATTGGCTTGCTTCAATTCAGAACATTCGCTTTCGTATTTGATTCCTAGTTGCCCTAATTCCCCTTCCAGAGATTTATTTACCTTTGTTAATTCTTGTATCTGCAAAATTCCGCTTTCGTGAGATTTTGAAAGTTCGCTCTGCAGTTCTTTAATAAGTTGCCTGGATCGCTTGGCAGCTATTTTGTTGTTCATTCGTTCATCCTCCAAATCCGTTCCAAGTCTTTTGAGCTCTTCTTGAGCGGTAGTATACTGTGATTTAACGGTATCCAATAACAGTTTCTTGTTCTCGATATCGCTAGTTAAGGATTTGTTTGAAATATAAAATACATCGTATTCTTCTTGCATGCTTGTTAATTCTCTTTTCATCTGATCTGTTCCGTTACTCTGCTCCGATAATTCCAAAGTAACTTTTTCTAATTGTTCAGTTGTCTCCTTGAGTTCACAAGTGCACTGACTGAGTTCCTCCGCATTGAGGTTGAATTGGGACTTTAAGCTCTTCAGCTCAGACATAGCAGTGGCAAGTTCTGATTGAATTTGGGCTTTTTGTCTGGAAGATATTCTGGCTTTGTCTGCATGTTGAACTAGCTCTGTACTTTGTGAAGCCAATATGTCCTTCAACCGGAGATTTTCCTGGTGCAATTCTTTATCGGAGGTACCACTTGAATCGACAGTGGGGGACGAAGCATGACTTTCCAGTAATTTGTATTTTGATTCCAACTCGTCAGATTTCTTCTGGGAAAGATTCAATGCAGATCGTAAGGACTCGACCTCTGCTTGCAGATGTTCATTCGGCTCACTGGTTATTTCAAGAGCTTGTTTCAAAGTATGAACCTGTTTTTCCAAAGACGCATTCCTCCTCTTGAGGTCGTCAAGTGAATCTGCTTTCATGATGAAAATGGTGTGGGGGGCTAGGTATGTTGAAGATGGATGTTGATGGTCTTTTGAAGCGAGAACTTCTTATTGCCCATTCCACAACCCGATGCTTTTCTCCACCTGCCGCTTGAACTCCGTTTGAATTTATTTGCAAGGAAGTTTTGGAGGCAAGGAAAGTATCCATATCCTCAATTCATTGTGCCCGAAATTTTTCATCTCTTGTAATATCTTACAGTCGGAGTATTCGATATCTGCTAGGTCCAAGTTCATTTTTCCCATACGTGTACACTTGATGATTCCATGCAATCCAATTTTGAAAAAAACTTTCGGGGTCAATAGATGGTTTCATTTGGAAGAAATGAAGACCATGTTGGAAGAATTTATGAGCGCTCTTGGGACAGATAAGGTCCAATGGATGCCGAATAACATGAATCAAACGCAGGTGGTCTCTAAGCAAGTCGTGAAGTTCTTCAATGATGAACATGTTTTTTGGTTTCTTAAAACCCCAACTCAAAATGTTTTTGTTTCCAAGGGAATTAGAGCTGGCTACTAAATTGCGCACCAACTTTCGTTTACTGGCCGTTTGTTTTGTGAAACTGGAAACTTTGATATCCAAGTTATCATAAGCAACATTCTTATTCGATGTATTACAAACCACGCTGGAGTTGTTAAAGTTAAAATTCTTAGCCCTCGATAGGTGTCGGGGACTTATCCGTCAAGTTCAAGTTTCGTTTTGGTGTGCTAGGTTGATGTGGTGTGTTTGCAGAACATCGGGAGGCCAGTGGGAGGAAAGTTTCGTAGAAATAGATTGGAATTCGTTGCATTTAGTTGCTAGTCATGCCGAAGAGCTACCGGAAAAGGTGTGTAAGCTTGATGGGCTGCTTGTGAGCAGGTCGATTGACATGGAAAGTGAATGCACAGCGGTTACAAACGGAGAATACTCGGCGGTTTTTGCCCTAAACCCTAAGGACTCTGCACTTTCTTGTGTTATTGGGATTCCGGAGAAAGATGAAGAAATATTTGCCAGATGGCTTGCTGATTGTGAAACCATTGCCAGTTATATGGCTACGTCCAGCGCACCTGATACATCACTAGTACAAGACATGATACTCCAAATTGGCAAAGACCGGATTATTAAGCTTGACCGTTTTCACCATCTAGAAGTGAGCCTCGCCCATCTTCTGCACACCCATACTACCTCTGTTCACCTAGAAAGCGTACCCTGCGAAGATTCCATTCTTTATGGAATTCGTCAATGTGTTAACCTAGAAAGGATATGCATTCAAAATTGTGATGTTAAAGATACAAAGGTTTTGTGCAATGCTATCCTTGTAGGAGGTGGCAAGAAATTGAAAAAATTGGATGTTCGTGGGAATAGCTTCGGAGATCAAGGCACAATTAATATAGCTCAGTTATTGGCGATGTTGCCGGTACTTGAGTTTCTAGATATCTCTGCAAATGGTATTGGAGTTGTTGGTGCGGAAGCTTTGGCCTCCACAATGAATCATTCTTCGTCTTTGAAGTACTTGAACATGTCCAGCAACCCGCAACTTGGAGATTACGGAGTAGCATCGCTGTTTGCCCGCGTGGGTTGCTTGAATTGCATTGAAACCATTGAGTTGAGTAATTGTGGGCTTCGAAATAGGATGGCTTTGAACGCAATGGTGATGGGTATCGAAGAAAACAGGGCACGTACATTGAAAATATTGGATATTCAAGACAATACATTCGAGTCTCAGGATGTTCAATATTTCTTGCAACAGATCAGCGTTCTTGGAGTTCCTTCATTGATTCGAATAGGGAAAAAGAACCCGCGACAGCTGCTACTTGGTCTCAGCTGTTTGGACGATGACACAAAGCAGATGGTGGACCTTGGATTCACACCTGACGATGAGAAGGAAGTCGTCGGGGAGTCTTTCCAAGAATGTCAGACAGTTCATGTTCATTTAGCGAAAGATATTTCGATTGAACGATTGGTTACAGCGATTGGATCACTTGTCGGTATTCCGCTTTGTAACGTACTTGTTTTATCCGAGCAGAAATGCCAGGCGGTCATTGGGCTTCGTACTCGTGTTCCCCGCTGCAATGAAAAATTAGTTTCCATCTTCCAGCAAGGACATCCGTTGTTGCATTTGCTTCATGTGAAGAGTATCTCCGTTGAAAAACCATTTGAAAACCAAAAGGTCCAGAGAGAAAAAATGGAGATGCTATCGGTGGAGGTAAAGGAGAGTACTGCCAATGAGTCTGTAAATATGATGGAAATGGATCTCTTTCGCTTATTACAAGAATTTACTTTCTCGCACCTTGAAATCGATATGGAAGAATTTCTGGAGTCCCTAGGTTATGTTTGCAGTTTCTTAGACATGTCACGTGCTAGACGACCATTAGTAACACTCGCACTTCAAGCATTGATGCAGTGTACCGCGCCGAAATTGTGGTTAGTGAAGAGTTACTTGGAGGCATCGAATGGTGATTGTGATTCTTGCTTGAGGATTGCCTCAATAAATAACTTCGAAAGCGATGAAATGGATGAATTGGAAGTATCTCTATTAAGAAGTTCGATCATTGCTGATAATACTGAATTGTTTGGAGTAATTATGGAGGGAAAAGTGTATTCTGTTCCCTTGGCAGATGTGATTTACGAAAGTCGTAAAACGGAAGCGAGTTTTCATTTCGAGGATTCTCCTCTTCCAATCGATCCTGTACTCGAAGCTAGTTTAGTGAAGGAACTTTTCGACTTTCCAAGACTCAATTCGAAATGGACTCCGCGTCAATTATGTCTTCAGTATCTCCAGCAAGTTCGTATTTATCCCCTGTTAATACCATCCAAAAGCGGTCATATTCAACCAAAATCCAAAATAGGAAACGATCAACCAGAATCCTATTGGAAAACCGCTGACGAGTTTAAGATTGAAACATGTTATGAAGACAGTGCAAGGCGCATTAGTAGACTTCTGTTAGAGGCGATGAACAATTGTCAAGCTACCGCGGCGACCGAGGTTTTTGGTATTGCATACACTAATAGGGAAATTGGACTAGTTGATGAACTTGTTGCTCAACTTATGTGCCAAGTTTCCTTCAATCCTTGTATGCGATCCACTGACGCAGGATGGAAACTCCTCATTATATGTGTAAGATTACTTGCACCGTCCAAAGCCATGCGCGGATGTTTAGGCGTGTTTGTTGACAATTTCAGGGCTAAAAGTCATGCTTTGTCGTTGACGAACTGGTGCAAAGAAGCGTTGAGCCCTCAATTGTTGAATAATTTTGATGAGAATGTGAATCATGTAATATGTTCTGATGCCGCTGTAAGACTGGAGATGATGCAGCAAGTACTGAATGACAAGGAACGACTGTTAGATGTTAAAGTGCTTTGTGTCAACGGTACCGGGGTAAAGGCATCTGTCTTGCCATTCACCTCTTTTAAACACGTTTTGCACGACATCCATCATGGTAAAAGTCACTACCTTACTAGATATCCTTATTTACCCGCATTATTGCCTGAAGAATTCACGGCTCATGAATTCGAAAGTCGATGGAAAGATTTTGTGTTTAAATACAAGGATGAGAACGACGAGGCTCATGTATTACCTTGGGAAGCTGATGCATTCTGGTGGAGTTGGAAACTTCAAATTTCGAACGCATTAAAATCCACCGAAGGCTGGATTCCTGAACTGCATCTGGAGATGCATATCACTGGTGCAAGTTTGTGGTATTTATCCCCCGAGACAGATATGCTGCGCACGGAACTCGTCTATTGGCAAGCCTCACTTGCGTTAAAACAAGGCAATTTTAGCGTGGGTGAGGCAGCACCTATCGCCTATGCAGCAGTGTTATCAGCCGCCATCCATTGCCCTGAGGGAATGGCCCAGTTTATCTCGATGCCAATTCGTGATAAGTTACGCGCATGTTTAGCGCATGTACCCAAGGCAGTTTACCAATCTAACTCCGCTAACCGGCGATCACGTGAATGGCTTGACAAATTCTCTGATACAGTTGATCGTTTCACGCAGCATTTACACAAATGTTCACAAAGGGATCTCGAAACCAATTTTAGTATGCAGAGGCTGCAGTTGGCGTACATCGCGTACTTGGAAATGTGGCCTCTATCGAATGGTGTTATCATTCCTCAAGTTCGACCATTGAGACATAAGTCAGATTCGAAATTACAACCTTGTTGGGATTCTCGTTTGGGCAAAATGCATCCTGGAAGAATTGTTATCAACTGCAAGGGTATTTTTTTATTGGTTCTTTCTAGGGACACCTATAGCAATCATGTTCCGTCTGTTTACTGGTGGTCTCCTCTGGAAAAAGTAGCCGCTGTTTCAGTGCATGGCTCTTTGGTGCTGGTCCGCACGTCGAATGGAGATGAGATTGATTTGGAGTGCAAAGATCCGTCACTTGTCCACCATTATATTGTAGCACAATGTACTTCGAATTTAGCGGATGGTTCACCTTCAATCCCATTGAAACAGCTGATGTTAGAATTTTCATACTCCTTCCTAGGACTAATGCCGCCGCCAGATCCACCTGTACTTATAGACACCCGTGAATCTCCAGTTGCGGTAGACATTGTTAAAAGGATTGATCTAGGAACAACTGCTTGTATTTTGCGCCAGACAATATAAAATAGTTATATTTATTCATGATATTTGGTCGCATGATTTAAACAGCAAAATATGACCATCATTTGCATGAACGAACAGAAGTGCTTTGTTCTCAAAGCAAACCGACGCTCCGAACTCCTTTCCAATTATGCAATGCCATGTGGATCCATGGTCTGCCTGATCCATCTTCCTCTTGATCTGAGTTGAAATATCCTTTTCTACTTTAAGTTCTGTCATTGCTTCCACTATGAACTCTAGGGCGGTCTTTTGTAATTCTGGTGGCATCGTAGAATTCTTCACTGTACATATCACTTCCTTCTTCGTAGGAACAGGGACGGGGACCATCTCGTAACGGCAACGGTTTTTTAAATGGAGCCCCCCGCATAGAGAATATTCGTGCCCATTCAAAAAGAGCCGTCATTCAAGTGGCTAGTAAATACGGTAGTGCTCTTTGATTGATAGAAATTAATTCGACATAGAAATTAATTCGTGTTGTTCGAAGATGGGGAATACGAATGGCGTTGGATTGAAATTAGATAAAGCTCATCGTTCATGCTGCATTGGAAGGAGTGATCTCAACGGATCCATTGAGCTTGAGGGAGGAAAGGAATACGAGAGTCTGGCAAGGTCAACTAGGATCGGTGGGGCAATGCGGACGCCCAAGCAGTTCACCAAGGATGTACTTCATGCCAATGCAGTGTCTGCTATGTGCACAGATATCCTTGGATTTCGTTTAGAGTTTCTAATAGTTGGGAAACTCTCTTTGTTATGGACCATACCTGGTATGAATTATGTAAAAGTGACTCAAATATTTCCCAACGAGAGTGCTCCTCCGAAGATCACTTCTGTTCGAGGGTTTTACCTGGTGTATATAATGTTAAAAGATATGTGGGATCTACATGCTCTTAGCGCGAGAAGTGATATTGAAGATACTATTGAATTGGATGACGAGAATGAATGTCCGCTGTGCATGGATCGGGGAATTGAAATTGTCCCCAGTTGTGGTCACGGAGTATGCAAACTGTGTTATCAACAATGGATTGCAATTGATCCTACGTGTCCGAGTTGCCGGTTGCCCAGTGACTCTAAAAACAGCTGGGTTATACCGGGTGTGGAATATTCTTCAGACATGGACTTGCACAAAACATCCCTATTACAGTCTATTCATTTATTTGTACAATCATTGCCTCGGTTGGAGACCAAAACCGAGAGAAAAGAACGGGAGAAAAACCTAAAAGTTGTAAAAAGAAACAGCTCGTCTAACGAGGAAGTGTGGCATGATTCATTGTCACCGCCCCTTTCAAATAGTGATACAGATACGTGCAGAAATGGGAGTTCCTTTGATCACGATTTGGAACTAGCACTTGCTCTTTCATTAAGCATCCATTAAGATATTAAATTTATTCATTTACTACCAGTATTTGCTCTTTCATTAAGCATCCATTAAGCAATTAAATTTATTCATTTACTACCAGTATTTGCTCTTTCATTAAGCATCCATTAAGAAATTAAATTTATTCATTTACTACCAGTATTTGCTCTTTCATTAAGCATCCATTAAGAAATTAAATTTATTCATTTACTACCAGTATTTATGAAATCGATTCTCACGTAACACAGGTTTTCGGTATTCATCTTTAGCGTTGAAGAAACAATGGGAATCGACTCTCGTAATTTCCTGTCGACATTTTTGAAAAAAGGAATAAATCTTCCCGCGGCGTCGCATAATGAATACGATTCTTGTGCAGGAAGCGAATAACAGAGTTTGCCAGTTCGGAGCCATTCGAAAATATTGAAATGTTCTTTCAGATCTTCCAAAGGCTCTTGCGCTACTTGCACTGAGAATTTCCCTACTTGCAACCTCTCACCTACTCTTATTTGGAATTTGAGGGAACGATCGAAGAGTGTATCTGGGTGAAATAAAAACAATGTTTTCTCCAAGTGAATCAAGGTCTTGATTTCTTGTTTCAACGGAAGCCATAAGCAATTAGATGTCTGCTTGGTTGAAAACTTGCGAGCGTTCAATGTCCCAACAAACTTTTCTACTGGCTTGTCTTTGATCATACTGTACGAAAGTGAATGGCAAATCTGTCTCAGCACGTACTTCCAGAAGAAATTAGGGTGGTCCAAATACCCTTCCAACGGAATCCCCACAGCCACTACTCCATGCGTGATCCTACTAAGAAACGGTTGAAACACATGGTCATTCATGAAAGTATTCAATTGGTCCGATTGCAGGCCAAGATTATACAGCTGGGTTCCAAAACCGTCCCCATATGTGACTGCCAAAGAATGCCACAAGTGATTCCGCAATTTCCCTCGAGTGGACCACCTAGGAGTGGAGTCCTTGAAATACGGAACTCCAAATTTGTGAGCGAAATCAAATATATCATCCTTCTTGTGCGCTAATAACGGTCTCCAAACAAGCACTTTATCGTTAACACTTTCAGAGGTCATACCAGATATCTCCATTATGCTGCATCCTTTCACAGCGTTACTGAGCACGTTCTCCTGCACGTCGCCCTGATGATGCCCGAATAACATGCCTAAACAATGGGGGAATTGGCGATCCTTATATGCCTGATACCTCAACCTGCGGGACACTTGCTCGTATTCGTCTCTGGAAGTCACGCCCCGCTTGACATCCGTTATAGCGGTAGTAAAGCATTTTATGCCATTCAATGTACACCATCGCTCAACAAAATGTGTTTCCGCGCCACTCTCTTCTCGATTCCCATAGTTAATGTGCACTGCTTCGATAACAATATCCAGAGATACCGATGAATGGTTCTTACTTTCTAGGTTTGAATTGCTCACGATTCGTTGTCGCTTTTTAATTTGAGAACTATCTTTCAATACCAAAGCCTTAGATTCGACGATATGGGAAAGCACTTTGGCAATGACCATGGAGTCGACCCCGCCAGACAACGAAACAAATAATTTGTAACTCAGAACGACTGGTTCCTTAGGAGGTGTAATTTGATATTCAGAAACTTGAGGCATTCGTTCAATCAGAAATTTCAAAATACTTTTGTACACAGGATGCTCTGACATCGCGGCTGAAGGCAACGTGGGTGAATAGTCCGCGTGTTGTAAAATATCAGAATCAGGGAAATAGACTGTTTCTTCAGATTTCACTTTGCGCTTATCCATGGCGTTACTAAATCGCTCTAAAACGGAATTATTCTCTCGATCCTCCGCTTCGCGTTCGTCGACCACATATTGCAACAACAGCTGCAACTCCCTACGCTCATTGGGACCATTGCAATAGCTAATAGAATGACGCAAAGGCATTATTAAAAAACAAAACTCTGCTGATCTTAGATGCCGATGTAGCTTCTTACCTGCACAGGATAAGAAAACGATTTCACAATGGAGCTTTAAACTTACTAATGGTATCTTTAGCAATCACCAGTGCTTTCAAAGTACACCTTTGGATCATTTCATCGTTATTCCGATACACGTGTCGAGAAAACTGGTCTAATAAAAGTACCCTTGCAAGGATTTGCCTCGCGGAGATTGTCGACACATCGATGCAAGCATGAATTGTCTCTTGCAATACTGAACTGAATTGAAGTCCGATCTCAGTATCCAGGGAATCTCTATCGTATCCTGCTTCAACGAACCATAGAGTCTTGCCCAGTTTCGACAAACTAAACCCTTCGCGAAACCAATACGACAGTACGCTCTCCTCCATCCGACTAGACAAAAATATTCAAAAAAGCAAAGAAAAGAGGCAATTATTCTAGTTTAACAAATGCATATTTTCCATATAACTGAGAGATACAATGATTAAAACGTGACTCCAAATTATCACGAGTCCCAACTAGTACTAAACTGGTACCAGTACCAGTATCAGTCGAGACGAAGGAATTTCCGCACTCCACGGCATTCCTCGAGACCAAAATGGTTTCAAGGCCTTTATGTTTTAAAGCCAACAGACCAATCCAAATTAGATGAAATAACTCAGAGCTCCAACGACGAACTAAAATAACCTCAGCTGAAATTTCTTTACCGTCTACCTGAACTTGCAATATATCGGTGGGAAGATTCACCAACCACGATATCCTCGCAAACATTGTTGAAGTATCTAACTTTATGCGAGAATCATTCAAAATATCAAGAGCAATATTGCGCGCATAGAGCGAATCTGTAGAGGGTTTTGACAATAGTGGTACGCATTTAACTAATGTATTTAGTGCAAGGCTATCAAGAAGGGAGCTAACAATATCTGCATAACTATATTTCGCAGAAAAGTGAACGAGAAGAAGCTCCGAGCACTCAAGACTATCTTGAACAGCCACTAAATCACTAATGTGCATATGTCCAGTCTTCACTGCTTTCTGTTTATCCCCGCGTATAAATGTCAACTCCATACAGAGGGTCTTCGCTACTCTGTACAACGGATCCGCCATAAGGCCTTCAACTGTGGTGTCTCCTGCGATGAGTTAGGTCGACGCTCTGAGACCATGAACGCTTACCTGTATATGCAAAATCTACTGTAGTTTCAATATCGAACAGTTCATTTCGCGGATGCACCTTAAGTAGTTTACGCTTCTCATCAACAGGCAAAGTCGCCACCGCCGCTTTCATTTTTTCTTTCGTTCTTATAACTGCATAGCCACACGACGGAACGCGGTGAGTTGATACACAAACCATAACGGATGTTTCCGAATCCACAACGATGGTCATGCCTGGACTCACAGCCACCACTGACATCAGCAGCGGGGACCCGTCTAACTCTCCAAGACAATCTCGGGCTGCTTCAAATGCCTTAACATTTTGTTCAGGAACATAAAACGTGCAAACCATACTAGAAGTCATCTTCCGCATTCTCGCCACCCAAAAGCACATCAAGCAATGATCTAAGAATGTTAATAAAGTCATTTGGAACTCTTCAACCTACCTAAGTGACAGTGAGTGAGGAAGATATGAGATGCTCTGAGACAAAATTCCTCTTCCACTCCGCAATCAAATAATAAAGTGCTTCGAGGGTATCTTACCATCACGGCCGTACCTCTACCTGCAACTGACCGACATTGTATCTCCAGCATCGACATCTTAAAATAAAATTCAATTGCAACAGGATTCGTACTCACAACCCTAATTAGTTGTAGCACACACCCTGATTAATTAATTAAATTATTGAGCTACCATGTCTGGACCGGAATCGATCGCATCAAAGAGGATCAAGAGGGTGCTCATCAACGGAGGAGGTATTGCCGGTATGACTTTAGCTATTGCCCTTTGTGACGTTGGAGTTGAGCCTATCGTGATAGAAGCTTGGGGTAAAAGCGCTGCTCAAGAAAAATTAGATCTTGAAGCTAGTAAAAAGTATCCTGGAGTTATATTCATAATGAGCAATGCCATGACAGTATTCGAAGCCATCAATGACGGCAGAGTGGCTTCGGAAGTTGTGCTTCGAGCAAGTCCTATTCTCAAGGCGGTTTTCGCCAATAGGAAGAAGAAACGATTCTACACAAGCGACCCTGCTAGAACAGGGAAAGCGAATGATGGATACATGATTACTAGAGTCAATTTAGCCCAAGTGCTTGAAAGTAACCTAGATGAAACCTGCATCAGATATGGAGTGCAGGCGGAATCGTGGGGTATTTGCGAAATATCAAATACTCGCTCTTTTGTGAAGAAACTAGAAACTGTTGAAAGATCTTGGAGATGAAGGGGTGGAAGTACTACTTTCAAATGGAGAAACTATAAAGGCTGATATCTGTGTTGGTGCTGATGGAATCAACAGCGCTATAAGACGCATGATATTTCCAGTCGATACTTGTCCTCTTCAACAGTTTTCTTTAGAGTGCTTTCGTGGATCGTTTACGAGTCAAACCAATGCATACGAGGAGTTGCTTTTTAACGGAGAAACTACCGCGGAATATTTTGGTAAAAATGGAGTTAAAATTGGAATCGCTCTAAGCGGAGATAACTCCTATTCTTGGTATTTATTTGCTTTTCCCACTGAGGTGTCCGATACCATTCTCGAAGCATCCATCGAACAAGTTGACCAAGTAGTATCAAACGGAGGATTGTCTCATATATGGGAAGTTATTAAACTCCACATGATTCGGACTAACGGGAGGATGTTCCGTGCTCCAGTGTGGGACAGACATTTGTTGAATAAATGGCATAAAAACCGCGTGATCGTGATAGGCGATGCTTGTCATCCAGTTCTACCCTTCATTGGATTTGGAGGGGCGTTGGCCATCGAAGACGCATTTGAACTTGCCAAACTTGTTAAGCGTATCAACAGCGAAGAGCATCTGCAGATAGACACCGCTCTTGGGCTTTTATGTGCTAATCGATTGCAGAGAGTGAAAAAAGTTAAAAAGTTGTCTCGTGATGTTGGAGAATTTATGGCAACGAAGAACGCTTTCAGTGCCGGCGTTCGAAACTTTTTATTTTCAATCCTTCCAAACTTTATTGGGGATAAAATGTTCGCGTTTCTTTTCAAGTATCGAGCTACTTGGGACCAATCAAACTTGCAAGCTGACATGAAAATTGAAAAACACAGAGTCTAATCTTTATTAAGTATAAATTCAAATTAGCAGGAGCACCGTGATACTAGATTCCATTTTTGAGGGGCATCGAACTCCATGTACTCTTACTATAGTATTATTAGATTTGTAGCGAACTCCCAAAAACGTGCCTCTCCTACAGTTGTATTAACCAGAAAACGACGGTCCTTTTTTGATTCATCCGATTCTCGGCGATAAGTATCTAATTAGTATAACTAGGATTAGTTTGAATCCACAAGCAATTTTAAAACAGATTTGATTTCTTCCACTGATACACCAATGACAGCATCACCATAGCACTCTTGCACCAGATCAATGTAACTTTGTACCAATGATACGACTGTATGATGAACCTTTTTGAATATGACCTGCCGTAGCTCTGCGCTGTCCCATATAGATTTCTTAGTTCGATTCTTAACCTCGACAATAGCAGCTTCGATATAGCTTGTATTAACTTGCTGTAATACTTTCGCGAGATCTAACCTCGAGTAGTGATACACAACATCAGCAGCATCGATTTGTTTCACTAAGTCCTCTATCGCATGTACAAACATTGTCAACTGCGGCATTGTGTCTCCTAGATTGGACTCCACAAAATGATTCAACGAGTTCTCAAAGGCCTCTTTCGTTTTTGCCAACTCGAAAACCAAAACAGCATTGTTTCGTTGCTCAAGGGCATGGTACAAAAAATAAAAATTCTCTAGTCGAACTGCAGCATGCATCATTGGTTTTGAAGCCCACTTGTTCCCTGAAGCATGCTCCACCCATGCCGTCATTTGTTTCAATACTAGCGCCAATTTCTTACCTACAAAATGATCCCTAAACTTTGCGTCGGTTGAATCAAACAATACTTTACTGGCGCACACATCCCACAAGGCAGTAATGCGGTCAAAGAACCCGGGCAACTTCTTCACAGGTCCAAACACGCATGGTGCTCTTATATCATGATTTTCAAAAGCTTTAATCTGGCCTTGAATAAAATAATCAAAGGACTCTTCCAGATGAACGAGCAATCCTATTTTCGGGTTGCAGATAATATCGTTGATGAAGCTACTTCGATTCCCGAAAGCCAGTTTACAAGATTCCGCTTGAGCCATCATAAAGATGAGTTCGGAGATGGCATTGGCCTTGGATACCGGATACACGCACAGCTGAACCGTGCATGACAATATCTTGCCTTTATCTGTGAATATCGAATCTACGAGCCATTGTAACTCCTCCATTGCCTTCTTCCTATTGGTACGTTTGGTCAGGAAATTACACGATTCGGTGTTTTCGTAGGCGTCCATATTCCAAAAAACTTTAGAGAGGAAAGTTTGCTCATCTACAATCATCGGCATAAGTTGTTCGAGGGTGTGTCGCAAGCCAGCTGCTGGGGATATTGTACTTTTTTGATGAAACGCGGCTTCTGCTCTAGCTTTACTTTGATTGATCTCGGCGATACCATTTCCCAACTCTGCATCATGTATCTCACTCATTTGGCATGGTACTGTTCGCAACTCCAACGAAACTCTATTATTCATCACAGAAAAGAAATTTGCTAGGACATCTTCATAGGCCTCTCCCATATCTTGCGAATAGACTTGGATTACTTTTTCGAATCCGTCTTGTTCCAATTGCTGTAGTGAATTGATGAGTGCAGCGTAAGGGGTAAGCTTCTTATGCATCCCAACACGACTAATTATAATGGGCAATTTATCCAAACTGGAGGCAGGAACAGTCGCTATTGTCTCTCTAAATTCATCAGCACTAGCTTTGATACGATTGGAGAGGAACATATAAACATGTCCACAGAATACTTCGATCATATCAGCTAGTTCGTTCACACGCTCTGTTACAGCAAGCATATACGGTTCTTCTGGCAGACTCGACGTCGAATCCTTTCCAGCCTTTCCCTGAAGGCCCAGTTGCAGTTCGTTAGCCGTGTTTGTTAACAGTGCTAATGCAGGAAGGTCACCCTTAGGGGGTTTGCCAAATTCAATTTCTTGTAGTACTTGATCATGGAGAATGGATCCGACATTGGACCATACATCAATTGATTTTTGACTGATGGCATAGCGAGAAAGCAGTTTCTTTATATGCGATTTTAACAACTGATCGTTTTTAGACGACATATGGAGTCGTTCGTTTTCTACAGCGATCTTTTCAATATCCTGTCTCATCGTCCGCAGTTCCTTGTCATAGTTGGCCATCCACGCCTGCAGTTCACTCATTTCATGAAACACACAATCAAGATTCTCCACCAGGGATGCAATAGGATCTGAAGCAACTCCTGCTATTGTACTGGTACCCACAAAATCACTGTTATCTCCCCTATTCTCCCATGTACGTAGCACGTCACCGGTTTCACTTTCCAATTCTAGCACCCGACGATGCAATGCACCCATCAATTCTCCAGGTGCTATATGAGTTAAATTCTCTGCCTGCAGAACATCAAGAAGTAATTCTTGCTCGGCATCACTCAAAATATTCTCTTCGACTTCACTATTCGTTTCCGGCTGATTGGTAAATTGTTTGATAATGATATCCTGTGAAACCTCTTCTGTATCGGCAGTAGATTCCAACAGTGGACATCGACTATATATAACTTTGCTCGTTTTAAGCATATGAAGCTCCACAGTGTTCACATTCTCAAGTCCAATTTCAACACCGCAGAACTTGCGACATAACTCAAACAAACAATAGATCATCAAGTTCTTATCGCCTCGTGTGAGCATAATCCTGCACAGAGTAGTTTTTGAAAAAGACTGGAACTCTAATTTTACACACAACGTGGTATTTTGAAATGGCAATGAAAACGGAATGGAAGGTTCGCTATTGATAGATCTTAAATTTCGAAGTGACTCAGTTGATTTAATGATCCATCTCTGCTCTCCAGCCACTATATTATGGATCGTAAATTCATCAGAAGTGGATCTACAAACCACCAACAATTCGTTTGCCACTTCATCATTGCTCGCCGCTCCTTTCAAAGGCTTGGTGGTCTTACACAAAAATACCACATGTTTCTTCTTGGAGCTGAATAGCTCTGTGTTGAGATGAAACGCAAGGGCGGTCTCTGTCTCACTCGCCCAAAGTACAGCAGGTGTGAGAAGCAACTTTGGAGCTTCTAGCACTGTTGTCGTTGGCTCCATGTCCGCGATATCAGATGTCCTCCGTTTCGAGATCATCGTTTTGGCAGACCGAAACGCAAGCGAGCTCTGACGAACCATCCGCCTTGCAGTCCCGCTTCTCTTTACTAGTTGTGGGTCGCTCATCGAATAGGATCCAGGGTCTACATTTGGAGGTGCAGTCCACTGATCATGAAGCGGTCCATTGAAGCTGTAAACAAACCTACTAAGAAACAAAATGGAAACTTGAAATTGAGTAAGATAGAACAAGGTAAAAAGGATATATGCAAGGACTTATTAAACATGGACGATCTCTTCAAGGAAGCCGCGCATAAAGTTAAGCAAGCTAATGAAAAGAAACGAGTGGACGAAGCGGTTGCAGAGAAGAAGCATTCTATTGAGAAGGCCGAAAAGAAGAGAATACGGGATGAATTCAAATGTAACAGTGTGAAGCCCACTCGATTTGATGCAGATCTAGGTATGCCTATATACTCGGAAGACGACTTGAGAATAGGACAAGGAGGAAACTCGAAGGACTGTCCATTTGACTGTAACTGTTGCTTTTAGTATTTTTATTTCACAATGCATTGTAAATACTTAGTTATTGTCACATTTAAAATGAATCTCTTCGTCCAGCAATGCAAGGCCTTCCAAGTGTGTTTTGAAACTCTCATAGGTGTATAGGTGGTCATGTTGCGGCGACACAGGTGTCAAATGGGATAGGCAAAGCGGATTACCATTGAATAGCACACGAATGGCAGCCTGATTGCTGACCATCCATTTCTCCACCGACAATTCACTGCAATAATCCGGCCAGAAGGTACCTGAGTGATGCGGATCGAGACAGGATAGAAGCATTATAAGCGACCAATCGTGGCCAGAAAACAAGTATAAAGAATGCTCGTCATCTTCTCTCTCCATGATGCTAAGAATACGAGTGAGCATTCTTCCACCGAGTAGTTGAAGGGCATGTTGCTTCTCAGCGTATCCGTGTCCTGTGAAGATTCGAAACATTCTTTTACTTGCACACACGTTTAATTCACTCAACGGACTTTCAAAATGTTCAATCCCATTAGGAAGCGGTTTTCCAGCTGCATCTCGACATGATAACTGATCAAAAAGCACTTGAAGCTTATACCCATTGTTTCCTTCAGGCAAATCGATTTCCAAGCGACTCAAGTAATTCTCCAGTATTTTGGAACACTCATCGTCCAAATCATTTTCAAATCCTGCTTTATAAATTAAATTCAACTTTCGGCACCATCCTGAAAAATTAGCCACGCCATATTCAATATCGTGTTTTTGCTTGACCCGAATGATGACGTTATCAGGAGGATCCTCCAAGAACATTCCAGTAAGAACGCCTTGGGCAGTCTCTATAGTCCTTTCCGTAGATGTAGAGCGTGTGTAAATAGGCAATCCATCAGCTATCAGTTCTCCATATCTCTCCCTCAAAGCAATTCCTAAGTTCAAAGCTTGAGACATTCCGACTTTGGTGAGACGCCCAGCATAAGCTTGTCCGGATAGCAAATTGTCAGACTCATAAATAGAAGGCTTTTTTGTGTGTACTTGGTATTCATGTAGTTGACCCTGAGCTTCATCCTCCATGTATACCGTGTACGGTACTAACGGGAGGTCTTTTTTGCTTTAACATTTGTTAGAATACATGGATCAAGAGAGACATCATACTCACCTTGAAACATCCTCAGCATACCACATTGTTTTGGGATTACTCTCGCAATCACGCATAGGGGTGCGAGCACCTTCATTTTTTAAATAAACTATTTATTGAAAGCGACTATTTTTCTTACCATGTCTAAATTGAACAAGCACTTTAATAAGTTTGGGTTCCTCAGGAGCAGAAAAACAAAACGATCCAACAGAGAGAACAGACAAACATGGCAATACCCCTCGAGCAGCGAAACGAAACATCGCTCTTTTTTCAACTACTAATGAGGGAAGACCCCCTCAGAAAAACATGATGTGGTTGATGCTTGCATCGCTTGTGATCGGATGCGTCGGTGTTCTATGGAGTATTTCTGAGTACGAGACACGAAGTGCGTTTTCACATGCTTCATGGTCTACTTTGGAGTACTACCGTTGCTTGATCTTCTTCCTTCGCGGTGGTTTGTATTCCCAATGCGAGTACTTTAGCAACTGCAAACACTCCAAGGTATACGTCTACTCCCTTGCACTTGCTATTCTTATGTGGGATGAACCACATTATCGGAATGGATCATTTCAGGATGATTTGAAAAAGAACTTGAGAAACGTTGCAGTGCCGAAAACCGGCATTCCGCTGTCAATTTTCGCGCAGCACAAACTTCTCGCTTATGTGTTTCTTTTTTTTATCTCGCCTATCTACGCGCTCATTGCTGCGTTTCATATTGGAGGTATTAAAAACATGAAAACTGTTTTTGAAGAATACGAAAAACAGTTTTTGACTCCAACCGATTGGTTTTTCTTTTGGAGACTAAATTGCGCGTTGGCATCTTATCATTCACTCAAGACCAAGGACGAAGGATATAAACTGGAAGATAAACTCACATTTCTCCAAGTGGGAACTGCCAAAAATGTTAATGTGTCGCCGTGGCTGAGCGTGCCGGGTATAGTTTGCAAACACCGGAACGAAGAGGGGGGGCTTGGATACAAGTCGTTTAGTAACGCAGTCACGGGTGGGGACTGGATCATCCAGGAAACTCTCTCGAATGATGAAGGCCTCTCAGCCTTGCTTCCTGATAATGCGCCTCTTTCAACCTTCCGTGTTATCACCATAAGCACATGCACGGACAATCAAATTGTACCGCTGTCATGCGTATGGAGAGCCGGCCGCGAAGGCGCTATTACAGATCACTCTGCTATACTATTTGATGTGGACTCGGAAACAAATATGTTTAAGAAAGGAATTACGAATTCTCATTGGTATCAACTAGGACCAAAAAATGCATTTACCTGTCCATGGACGACCAATCACGACATCAGTGTGCATCCAGATAATGGTAAGTGTGTACTACTAAAAAGAAACTTACTAATTCGTCATAGGATTGCAAGTAGCGGGAAATAAAGTAGATGCAGAAGCAATTAAATTGTTTGCAACAGAAGCGCATAAAGCTATGATGCCAAAAGTGCCAATTATTGGGTGGGATGTGGCACTGACGAAGGAGGTAAGTTGATTGTTTTTCCAAAGACTCGTTAACTTAACAGTAACAGCATGGCATGCTCTTTCTTGAATGCAATCTATCGTGCAATTTCTTCCTTGGATCATTTGACCTTACTCGTTATTTTGATTTCGTGGAGGACTATTTCTTACAACTTGAAAACTAAATTTGAAAAATTCAGGGTCTACCTTCGAGCGTATCCATTTATTTTTAGCCATTGATCTCCCTGTATGCGATTCTGCCCTCACGACGGGACTCTATTGATAGTTGATAACAACGGAAGATTGGGTCAGTTTAGATTTCGTTGTGTAGTGTGTCCATACGTTCATAACATCTCGGAGCCGGTGGTAACTCGTCTGAAGCTCAAGGTCAAACAGTTGGACGACATTCTTGGAGGCGAAGAGGAGTGGAAGAACACCCCTCAAACAGACTCTGTGTGTCCCGAGTGTCACCATCGTCGCGCCTATTATATGCAATTGCAAACCCGGTCTGCTGACGAACCTATGACCATATTTTACAGGTGTGTTGAGTGCGCAAACCAGTGGAAAGAATAGTGATTTAGAACATGCAAAGTAGTTTCGAAGGCGCTTCCAGAGTTCGATTGTACTTGACGCGGTTGTATTCAACCAAACCTATTGTTGTACCGCTGGAGCTATTTGACATGGATTGTAATTTAACTCATCCTGATTTATTTCCTCTCGCTGAACAACATGCTCGACGAGCGATGGACGTTGGTGTCACTGGTTTCCTTGTTCCTGGAACTCTGCTTAGTGATTCAATACAGGCACTTGAATTGGCCCAACGAATGAATGGCCGGGGATTCAAGGTGCACACCACCATGGGGGTCCATCCCTACACGGTGGCTCAACAGGAAACGACAATGCCGGTATCTCAATTTGTCGATGAAATTCGAAAATTTTCTTTTAGTGCTATTGGAGAATGTGGTTTGGATTATAGTGATGGATTTCCAGACAGAGATATCCAGCTTCGTTGGTTTCAACCTCAGGTCGCCCTGGCATGCGAATTGCAACGACCATTGTTTTTGCATGAGAGATTAGCACATGCCGATTTTCTCAATGTTTTGTCACGTTTTCAAGGGCGGCTTCCACCAGTGCTGGTTCATTGTTTCACAGGAACTGTAGCTGAACTTGACGCCTATGTGAAGCTTGGCTTCTTCATCAGCTTTTCAGGCCTGATTTGTCGCGAGGGGAGTAGTAGTTTGCGGGCAGCTTGTATGAATGTCCCGTTGGACAAAGTGATGATTGAGACGGATGCTCCCTATCTGGGTTTCAAGGGATGTAATCCACAGCTGAAACGAAGTAAGGTGTATCCCAATGTTCCTTGTTCGTTGCCTGTGGTATTGGATTCGTTGGCTACGGCGATGGGAGTCCCTATAGATATACTTGCCGCCGCAGTGACCCGAAACGCTCATACATTCCTCGGCAAATAATGTAATTAGAAAGGACTATTTAGTACCTCATTATTGATTCCGAGGTCTCACAGGTAGTAGTGGAATATAGTCAATCCGAGATAATTTATTATAAGAAAAGATATATATATTTATCGCCTCATTATTGCATCTGGTAAAACAGGTGTAGGAATAGATAACCCAGCCGGCTTTAACAAAGTATTGGCTCGTTCAATGTCCTCGCGAGTGACTCTCAACACATCGATCCAATCGCGATATGGATGTCGGAGGAATATATCCATGAGCTCATCGTGCACACAGATTCCAACACGATGCAATGCTTCGAGAGATATCAAACCTGATTCGTGGGCTAGTGCTGCCGCTTCAACGTAAGTATCAAAGAACACAATGTTATTCTTTTTCCATTTCTTTTCTCTTTCATCCGGTTTGAAAATTGACAACAATGAATTGCATTCGTTTGACTGGATGCGATGTATGAAACACATTCGCACCTTGTCTTTACATGTGCTATCGTTGGACATTGCCTCAGCCGCCAAAAGATCCCCTTGCCCGTTGTCGCCAAAGAAGACAATCTCGTATTCCGGATACAGATTCGAGTACTTTTCCATGCTTGCCACTTTAGTTCGTCCCACCAACTCCCAATTCTTATTCGTAATTTGCCTCATTGTAGAATCAGTTCGAGCAAGTAATTCAGACCTTAAATCAGCATCACCTCCAGCAGTTATCTCTTCATCATAGTTGTCGATATCGCCGGCATCCAACTTGGGCAGCATTGTTGCATTTTTCTTGTCCTTCTTTTTGCTTTTCTTCTCAGTCATCTTGCGTTTAGTCAAGTCTGTCATCGCTATAAGAAAATCGAAGATATCCAAAAAGAACAATTGAAGTTTTTCCCAGTATCGAAATGCTATTGCCGACATCCCAGCCTTTAAGTTTCCACTGAGCATCGTTGGAGTAGCATGCATTCTTCCTTCATGGACCATCTTATGGAATCTACGATATGATGCGTTTTCAGCCACATCCCGGAATACATGAGGCCTTGCACTCACAAAAACCAAGTTCCCATCTTGCCATGAGTTGATATCCTCACTCGTCGGGTTTGGGAGCGACTTAGATTGGGATACCGAAAGCTCCTGGTGATCGGGTACGATATTATACTTGGCTTGCACCTTCGTTTGCACATCAAGGATAGAAGCAGTGACTTTAGCATCGAAACTCGTTTCCCCACCACCTTGTTTCCACGGAACATGCACCGTTATTTTCACTTTGTCGCCGTTCCTTGTTTGATCAGATTTTGACTCATCGGCGTTTAGGTTGGAAGATGCTCTTGCCGCCACGTCTATCTCCCTGTACAACGCAAGCACACCTGGGTAGATTGCGTGTTTGGGATACCGCCCGTCAGCTCCAGCAGGAAAGGATCCACCACTGGAAGACATTGTATCATCTACATCACTCAGCACTTTCAAAGGGCGGTGACCAGTAAGTTCGAAATTGGCCTTGGTGATCTTGCCTTGCTTCTCAATATGTTTCAAGATTTTCTTACGTTGGGCATCATCAGCAATGTCAATGTATATAAACTTGTACAAGTTATTGAAATCACCACTACTATCAAGCATGTTCTTTAGAAGCGACAGCTGCACCCCCTCTGCCCCACAAAACACGGTAGAAGCCCACTCACGTTCACGTGCGAAGAACTGCAACGTATCTGTCTTCATGATACCGTGAAGAACAGATGCTCTTGCAATGGTTGTCAACTCAGAGTGTCGCTCTTCCACTATGTATCGAAGCACATTATCCACTTTCCGAGGATCTGTTCCAAATGTGAAAAGCCTCGGAACGTTGATGTGTCCGATGATATGGTTTAATTCACCCGGAGTGGAGTCCTCAAGCACTTTCTTAATGGCCCCCTGTCGCTCATCAATATGACCGCGTAACATAGCCGCAAATCTTCTCATTTGGGAACTGTAAGCAAGTCGATAAAGAGTCCTAGTCACATACTCTTGCTTTGATTTCGCACGCAACACTGCTTCATTGACTGAACGCGACTCGTAATCAAGAAGCTGCCTAGATGACAACCCACGCGATTTCCTGAAACTTGCACGACTTTCGTCCGCCCTTGATTGACTCTTTCTGGACGCAGCTTCGATCAATTGAGATCTGAACCTGTCAGTTCCCTGGTGGTCTTGAAACGAAACCAAACGACTAGCGAAAAAGTGTCCTGCCATAAATGCACTGTATAGAAATACAGCAACAACGACCACTAGCTTACTGAATGGATGGGGGTTCACCGATATTATATACAATATTGGAGAGTCGCGGGAGAATACAGCCAGTAAGATTAAGGTGCTGATAGCCATAGTCCAGAAGATGAATTCCATCATAGGTCTGTGCCATGATCTGCCTTCAGTAAAGATGAACCCACATACCACTAGAACCAAAGTAGCAAGTCCCTCAAAAAACATCGAGTGCAAAATGAAATAATGATCAACACGCGTGAAGTGAAATAGTGTGAATCGATTATTTTTGAAACCCATTCAACGCACACCTTTAGACAAACATTTGGGGGAAATGTTTGTCCAAATAGATACAATTCCGAAATCGATCCATTTCGGTAACGGATACACGACGTGCTCCCAGTGCGATAATGAAGAATTATAACTTCAACTTCTTTCACCCATTTTTGATCTCAAGTAGTCACCTTTGATTCATTTGCTTCGAGAACCGAAATGCCCGAAAACAAACCAAGGCTATGCGAGAATAAAATGAAGCATTCACCCAAGCAGATTTGGTCCGCTTCTTTCTGTGGTCAATAAGGTTATATGAAGGAACGCAGGTGGTACTTTTTTCATGTCGTTTTTGTTCTTCTTGCGAGATGGCGAAACTTATCAGCCGAAAATAGCATGTCTCCGACCATTTTAAAACGAAAACGCAGAAACTAAAGGAGGAAATGATAGAAATTAAAAATGGCGCACTGAGCCAAAAGAGTTTCTCGTTCAAATTAGATGATATCATCCAGGCAAGATACAATCGAGGCTTTCATTTTCTAACTAGGACGATTGTCTGGGATAATAAAAATGTAAATGGTATTACATTTGAAGACGAATCATTCAAATTTCAATAATCTTACAAGGAATTGATCCAACAAGTATCTACGCATGAGAAAAGGGTGTATAGCAACGTTCAAAATCTCAACTGATACGAAGAAAGAACTGAAACTACCAATCAGGGGTTCCTAGAAATGTACATGACGATTCAATGTTAAAAACTTCCTGACTGTCAAAATGGAAAACGTTGATTGCTATAAGTTGAAACATCTCATTCGCCAATAGCTGTTTAAAATACAATTTAATTTAATTAATAATTATCTGAGATCGTTGAAGGAAAGCTCCAGTAATAATCTACCTCCTGGAAAATACCCTTTTTCTATCCTGGCTCGAACTAGCCCGCTGCCCATATCTGAAAGAACACTTCCGGAATCAGTTCGAGCTATCCCCAGCGCATCCTTAACCTTGTCACGAATATGAAATGATGTGTAAGATTTGCGTCGGCTGTGTTGGCGAGCAGGTGCACAGCTATCATCGTGGGTGTCAACTGTCATGGCGGTGTCAGAACTCGAAGATTTTTCAAGTGTCCGCGCTGCTGATTTTTCAGGTCTATACTCCAATAAATCCAACCATACTTGACGCTTTTCTACCGAACCGGAATCCTTCAATGCGGATAGATCTAAAACTGCGCTAGCCATCAATTTATTCTTGCCTAGCTTATCATGATTCCAAACAGCAGCCCTCAAATTAGAAAGTCCATCCCACGCGAAACTGAATTCCATGTTTTCAGGAAATCCTTCATTCCATGTCGGATTTAAAGTTCTGCTAATGAACTTGGTTTTCGCTAAAGAACGGCCCATCTTCACAACGCAATAGGGGTTTGTGAAGAAAGATGTACTATCGTTCAGAGATATCGCTGGGAGGGCTGGTTTCAACTCCTGAGCACACACGACCTTCACTTGCATGATCCCTATATACAACTCCTTTCCTATGGCGGTACTCTGAACACGCTGCAGTCCGCCCCTAATTTGACCAACATTCGAAATCGTCCAGAATGTCGGACGCTGTTCTGGCATTCCTGGGTTATTCTCTTCAGTAAACTGCATGGCCTCGTATTTGGCCTTAATATAATTCCGCCGATGTTCTCCTGGACAATTATTGTCTGGCTTGGAGAAATCATCAGGCACATGAAACTCTAGTTTCATATTAGATGCTTTATTTCCCGCTGAGGATAATGAATCAATTGCTTCCTCGGTAAAATTGGAGCTGTCTAGAGTAATTGACTGTGTGAAGGATACAGTGGCTCCCAGACTTCGATGGGAACCCACGCAATCTGCACATAGGAACACTCCAAACGTCAAACTAACCCAAGTGGAAGATGGCTGATTGCAATCAGCGCACAACATATTGTCTGGATGGTCTCGTATGAGTAGCAACCTATCTTTTAGTCGCTGCACCTCCGCTCCATCCTCCTCCAAGACGCATGATGCAGTGTCTTCCAACTGTTCTGATTGAAGTGCAAGAAGAATATCCTCGGTATTTTCAAGTGCTTGAACCAGGAGAAGCTTACTTGAATCACTAAGACTTTCGCCATTTAATGAACGGTGGGCATCATGATGTGATTGTGACTGGCCCATGCCCACAGTAAAAAACGGAATTTTTTACAATTGATATTGATCAACGATCTAATTGTTATAGAAAAGGTTTCCAGTTTTCCAATGCCTGGTATTTTATTATTAAAAATATGATCTTAATGCCAGATTTCGAATTTGATGTACAAAAAGAAGCAATATGAATCGCAATAAATGTGTACATGAAACGAGGAATTTCACCTTCTGACCCCACCATTAAATAGTCAAGAAAGGATGTTGACTTTTTGAAATTAAGACGACATCTCGAATAAACATATTTCTAATGCATCCAAAAAGATTTTGGCGTGCTGTGTTGTTAATGTGAGAGTTGGCCTAATTCTTATTGTAAGGGTTCCAGAACCTGCAATCAAGATTCCTTTTGAACGTAATTTTTCAATGAGGATAACTTGATGTCTGGGGTCTGATGTATCAAACGCCCTGAATGTACCTTTACCTCTAGAATTCCTCATCATTTTTGGAAACTTTTGTTCGAGACCCAGCAATCCTTGATGAATATAGTCGCCTGTCTCGGCTACCCGTTCCAATAAATTTTCTTTCCTTATTACTTCATGAACAGCTTCCAATTGTACCAATTTGTGAGGATCTCCCATCCATGTGTTGAATATCTGATACCCTTTCTTTGGTCCATGTCCTGGCGCGGAGAAATATCCTCCAGTGAGCATCTTTTTCGAAAATGTAACAAAATCAGGAGGACTTTTCAAATTCCAAGATTCGTGCTCCCAATACCGACCGCAATTCCCTCCTCCGGTTTGAACTTCGTCGACAATCATCAAAATTCCGTGCTTTTCAGAGATTTCTCTCACCTGTTGGAAAAAATAGGCACTTGCATGATTATCCCCTCCTTCGCCTTGAATCGGTTCAACAAGTAAAGCAGCGACGGGAGACTTCGTTTTCCAAGTTTCAATTGTGGCTTCAAGAGCTGTGAGACATCGGTCTTCTTCTTGTCGATTTTCTTTCTCGTTGCCCGCCAACGGATACTTCAACTTTGGGAATGGCGTAGCAGGAAAATCGAAAGCAGGAATGTCGATTTTGTGAATCGATTTTGTTCTGGTACAGCTAAGAGATCCTAAAGTTCGGCCATGAAACCCTCCATAGAACGATATGACGCTGAGGTTGGGAGACCCAGGGGCTTGGTTTTCCATGCATGAAGTAATAGATTCACTGGAAGGTTCACTGCCATTACGGGATCGGTATTGATAGGTGATTAGTGCAGCTTTGATTGCATTCTCCACCGAGCAGGACCCGCACATCATTGTACTTACTTGAGGAAGGCCCTCTGGGGCTATATTCATTAACGTCTTGTTAACTCGATCGATCCAATCCATCGGAGGCAAATTTGATAACGCAGGTCTTTGAACGAGATATGAAATATTGCGAGGATCACGAATTGCATCAATAATCGCGGGATGATTGTATCTTCATAATCGATTCAAAACTGAAAAGGTAGCAAGATCGTAAACTTACCCTAAAGGCAACGATGATATTTGCCCATACAAATCCAAAAGCACATTCCCATCGGCATCCACTATGTAGTTGCCAAAACTCTTATCATAATCCACGGCGAAGAAAAACGCCTCACTGTTTTGTATCAAGCCCATTCTGCGTTTCTGTTCCAGTGACTTCGGGCCTGGGAGTTCAGTAACCATTCGAGGCTCATCGAACTCCACTTGAGAAAAGTATCTCGCGCTCGCTCTTCTCAGTACATTTTTCCTCACTGTCACAAACATCGTCGTGCTTTAGTTTTAGTTTCGCCTGTACCCCAAGTGGTAACGTTTTCACTGAACTATTAGCCCCCCACGACGCGGTAGACTCTAGTTTTTGTTGGAGCGAAATGGAAGGTGTCATTCCGCCAACTTTCAACTTACCATCTCTCAACCATCTTAACCGTTCTGATTTCGAAAATGTTTACGAACCTGCAGAAGATACATACCTCTTTGTGGATACTCTTCACTTTGAAAAAACATTTTTGAACGAACTTCGACCTCGGATATGTCTTGAAATCGGGTACGTTATCTGGTTTAAATTTTCAAATGACACGTAACTTTTCTCAAGTGGAGGTAGTGGATGCATCTCGGCATGCTTATCGCAAGTTTTGACTGAACATGCTGCTTTGTTTGTCACCGATATCAATCCTATAGCTGCAGCAGTTTCAGCTGAAACCCTACGGTGCAATAACGCGAATGGAAATGTATTGTGTACCGATTTAACCTCGAATTTTGCCGGTCATTTCAAAGGTCTTGTAGATGTTATTGTATTCAATCCTCCTTATGTTGTCACTCCTTCAGAGGAAGTCGGTTCGAGGTAAGGTCATTTGCAACAAGTTATTTACATCTAAATACACTTAGCCTTATTGCGTCATCCTGGGCAGGAGGTATTGATGGAAGAGAAGTTCTGGATAAATTTCTTCCATCTATTTATTCATTGTTGTCTCCAACTGGCGTATGCTACATCTTGGCGATCGAAGAGAACAAGCCCAAAGAACTTTGTTCCTATTTTACCGATGCGGGAATGCGAAGCGCACAAGTAAGTATACATATATATATCCCTCTCGTGTTCTAATAAACATAGATAATTACTCGAAGGAAAGCTTTCAACGAGAAGCTTATGATCATAAAGGCGGTCAAATAATTTGCGGCTTAATTTTTTAATTAATAGAAGCAACGATATCCATATTCATTTAAAATTGGGTTCAAGCAAAGTGAACACCTAGTGTTTTCTCACGATGCTGTCATGTAATTTCAATGGACGCAGATGACGTAGTCTACTTTCAACTCACTCGAGTGAGTAACGCTTTTTTAAGGCTGCTTTAATCGCCAACACAGAAGCCATACGATTGCTTGCATACTTTCTGAACATATCCCGCTGACTTCCGGACCAGATCACCTCCCCTTCTTCATCTTTAAGCGTCACTCTGATGGGATAAGTGTCTCCTCCTGCTTGAATCACTTCAGCGTCAGGCATCAAATCTAACACACACTGCTTCGCGGTGTTAAACTCTTGCCCTCCCCCATCTCAATTGAACGAATATTCGACTGTTACCTTTGTCATGTTTCTTCTTTGAAAAACAAATCGGGTCAAAGAAGTTTTCCCGAAAAAAATTATCCGAGTCTCGCTTTTTTCCTCCCTGGAATTTAAAAACGATAGAGCCGTTGGAGGCTTAATTGATACGATCGATGGGGGAGTTTCTGGTAGACCTCGATGATAAGATGGAAAAGTGCTTCGTGAAACTTGAGTGCACTGTGAATAGTGCATCAGAAAAAGGATATGTCAACATATCTGGAAACGTCCATTTTTTCTTCAAACAGCCGAAGGACAATTCGCAGACGAGTCTCGTTGACATGCAACGGCTGTTTGGATACAAGGTCATTGGAATGTCACAGGATAAAGAGGCTGCACTTTTAGAGCCGTCGTTTGAAAATGTGTTCTATTCACCTACGGGAGAGATAGCGCAAGGAGAATCCCCGAAACTATTCTATGGGATGGAGGGAGGAAATGTGAAAATATCGCATGCCACGTTTTACCTCAAGAGCAGCATCGTGCATATGGTGTACTCATTTTGCAACGGGTTATTGAAACAAGAACATCTTAAGTGTTCGTACAGTCCTCTAGACCGACGAGCAATTCTTTTGGAACTCATTACTTGTGATAAGCCACCCTATAGCATTTTCGATCCATCAAGAAAGAATTTGTCTACAAAGTTTGTGGCTTCACCTTTTTCATCATTAATGCAATCCTGGGGACAGTTGATTGATGGTACTGGGGTGCTGTTGAATAGCCCCGTCAGCTGCAGTATCACCAAACACGTTTCAGCCTCCTGGGAATTGGGGCCCAACGCTGAAAATGTAGGAGGAGTTGATTTCTCTCGAAAATATAGCAAACATCCACTTTACGCGATTGCTATTCAACGTCACAGAAACGTTGTTGTTATGAAGTTTTTGATGCCGTATTTTCTAGGAGGGGTAGTTGGACTGTTTTCCTTGGGGAGTTTCGGCCATAAACCCAACGGAAATAATTTGATTTTGGCAATTACAGCCATGATAAGCATGCTGATAGTTCGCTCCTATCATTTTACTTTGTATGAGGATTCGTCTCTTCTTGATCTCTATTTTGTTATTGGACAAATGTTCAACATATTGCTTTTGGTCTTCACCGTTTTAGAGATTTCAGAAGATACCCGCAGTATTCTTGTATGGGTTATGAGTTCTACATGGGTTTTGTTTCATTTGCTTATTTTCTGGTATTCTAAAGGTGATACTATTAGAGGAACTTGGGACAACGCCGTCACAGATGCAAAATTGAGTGCCAGTGTGAAAGCTGATAATGTGCCCGAGGTGTTCACGAATTTGTTTGGAAACTCTCATAAGTCTGTATCTAACAAATACAAAATCAAATCTAACCAGGTGCAACCGGAGTATTCCTCCGGTGAAGATGCAACCAAACTAATGAAGGCAGTTATGAATTAACGTGTATTTTTAAAATAATAATAGTTTTTTACTTGTCAAATTTCATGACTGAAAATGACGCTTGTTTTTTCTTATCAAAGCTACCGATGTCCACGGATACGGACAGGTTGTCTGGACAGTAGTTCACTTCAGGTTTGAGGCCCCCATTCTGGATTTTGATCGAATAAACCAACATGAGAGTACAGCCGATTGTAACAGCGAATAAAAAGGTGGAAAACCCAATCAAATAGCCACCAGTAGCTGCATTGCTATGCAATATCTGAACCATTTCCCCATAGCAGTTGTACCGCGATCCAGTAGTGTAGAACATACCTGATGCTATATCGTCCAAGGTTTCATCGTATTCCGGATACGTTTCTTGAAATATTTGAACATTATTAATTGCCAGTCCCGCGCATCTTGGTCCATTAAGCATCTCAGATAATTGAAACACTCTAAGATCCGAATAACCGCCAGCAGCAGAGTTGTAAGTGGAGCGAAGGTCGATCCCGCAACAGTTGTTTTCTGTTTGGTAGTCAATCCATTCTTGTGGCTTATTCAAAGCCCATGAAGATATTCTTTCGAGGGTTATTTCAGAGAGCTGATTTGTAGTTGGTGCAAAAATACCATTGCCATACAACACCACTAAAACAAAAAAAGCCAGCTGGATCGTCGTAGAAACCATTGCGACCCATACGAATCTTGTCAACAGTTTTCTGTCTTTTCGCAGAGCTCCAACAAACAGACCAGTCGGCAACATGAAGGCAAGAATCAGAAGCACGAAAACCGAATACAGAATGGCTGGTGGAGCGGCATTTGCTGTTAGAGACATTGAAGGAGAGGATTGAGAGACTACGATTGCTCCATATATGAAGCATGAGAGGGCCAAGAGACCTAATGAGAGCGAGATGCCAATTAAGGCTAAACGAACTTTCTCCCCTTTCTCCATTCCCATTGTGAGTAATTGACGAGTGCACAGGTGTGTACTCTTTATTGTGTAAATATTACTTTCATTTTTCGCGCACAAAAACATGGGAGCTGCGTTTGCAGTCACATCTGTGTTTTACCATTAAGTGATTTGGACTATTTTATTGAAGCACATCCAATCCAGTAGATAATGTTCAGAGTTGTCAAGCAGATATCAGCACGTCACCAACAGGTTCGCCTGATGAGTGGTGGTGGCCATGCAAAGGTGGAGTACACTGGCTTGGAAGCCAAGTTCAGGAAATTGTTTCCTGAGAACCATCATGTTGCGCTCGCCTTCATTGGAGGCTATGCAGGTCTATTTGCCATTTACAAAATTGCCACTATGGGTAAGAAGAAAGAGGAGCCAGTAGTTGTGGCTGTTGCTTCTGCATCCACCGGAACTTCCGAAGTTCCTTCAATTTTTGATGAGTCTTTTGAAGAATTTAGCAAAATTCCTGGTAACCTGGAAAAGTACGAAAAGGCTGTAGAAGAATGGGCGAACAAGCAATAATTAGTAAGAGTAAAAGTTAAATAAACAGCAATCGGTGATTTACTTTTCTATCTTTGGTAACATTGAAAATATCGCATCAAGCATGGCTGAACCCAGTTTCTTGGCGCGTTGGGGCGACCATCCGCAGTTCGCCATTGGCGTATTGTAGGTGGTGTCTTTAAAAGGCTGTTCTAATGTCACTGCAAGACAACCGAATCGGTGCGCTATCTGGTCAGCACAAACCGATAAATTGGCTTGGTTAGCCTCATCGTCTCCATAGCCATGCACGGTCTGGAAATCTGGACTAGCTTTACACAATGCATCTTTAAATTCCTTTAGCAAGTTTTCCAGGTCAGAATTCCAACTTGGGATCCCTTGAGTTCCGGCAACAAAATTTGCAGGGATTTCTTCCTACAAGTTGACGGTTTATTTTTATTAACACAATATCGAATTCCCGAATACTTACATCTCCGTGCACATCAACAAACATGCGGCATCCAACTGCATCCATAGCCTTTAGAACATAATACACTTCTGGTGATCGTTCCAAACTAGGAGCGACATAATTCCCATTGGAGGCCCATTCCCTATTGAGATTCGCACCTCCAGCGTTAGTTCGTAAATGTCCACGCACACTTCCATCAGGATTCATATTCGGAACACAATACAAAGTCGCAAGGGATCGAAGTTGGATTGACACTGGGTCAACTGGATCAAGGAGTCTCTCAATCAACCCTTCCATGAACCACTCGGCCATTGTTTCACCGGGATGTTGTCGTGCATTGATCCATATTGGAACAGGCCCCGTCCCACAAACAACCAATTCCAAAAACCGGTGGTCGAGAGTATGTCCAATGACCTTGACAGTGGATAAGGTGGAGGACGAACACTGGGCGATAAGTTCAAGATGTCTAGCATAAGAGTAAGGTGCAAAATATGCGAAGAATATTTGATCATGCACAGGAGTCACAGTCCAAGAAAGCACTCCCAACGTGACATCATAATCAGTGTTGTGTACGCGGAACCAGTCATTCATGTCATAGGAGTATGCAATTTTGTACCCAGGCCATGCGCCAGGGTAGCTACTCTTTAACAAATCCATAATAGAGAAGTGGCACGGCATGCCAATCACGTTTGCAACTTTGAAATAGAACCACTGGCAATGGGCAGTTAAATCTGTGTGTTTGGTGAACGGATCAGGGCGTATCTTCAGATGGAATTCATGTTGAGTGCCTACCATTCCTGATCCAACTAGCTCAATGTTGCCTCCATCTAGTGCGCCGGTGACTACAGGTCCCAGTTCATCCATGCTTTTTGTGATCTAAACAATATTTTAAAAAGAAAGAAAATTCTTAGATGCTCATCTCCGTGGTTCTATTGCAGTCAATGGGTCCAGAAAGGATTTCAATATAGGTGTAGATGCTTCCTTTGTTGATCCATATGCGAAAACTTATGAAAACTTATC
>Ga0105055_10001033_pt1 | contig 45456 bp, 3 predicted proteins | sample BON03_FD_78090 | JGI IMG/M metagenome (GOLD analysis project Ga0105055, IMG submission 78090) | Freshwater microbial communities from Lake Bonney liftoff mats and glacier meltwater in Antarctica - BON-03 | ecosystem: Environmental > Aquatic > Freshwater > Ice > Glacier meltwater | place: Lake... | reverse complement strand
CAAGCGCCATACTCCCAGGTCTGGTTACTTCAAGCTGCAAAGTGGGCGATCAGAGTAATTCCAACTTGGCATACTGTGCTTGGAGTCGAGAATGTAGTGGGAGGAGGCAACGGCTTGAGTTTCGTAGGGGCTGGATTTCGTCCTGACCAGCAAGTTTCCTGTCGATTGGTGGCAAACGACACCTGGTTTTTGACTGCTGCTTCTGTTCTTTCCGATTCAAATTTGATCTGTTTGCAGCCTCGCTGGGAACTTGCCGCAATGAAGGTCTCAATTGAACTTCATCTGGAAGGCGTTGGCGTGCTGCCTATGGACAGCAAGACTGTACTTTTCTTGGTACCTGAGGTTGAGAGTGTAGAACCAACATTTGGTAGCAAATTGGGAGGAGCGCAGGTTTTGATTCGTGGGGCTGGTTTTGGAGGCCCTTCTGATTGGGACAAAGTCAACCTTTCGCTATCGACCGCGATTCCGCCATCAATGCTAATGTATGCATGCCTCTTTACAGGTCAAAATGTCTCGATGCAGGTGAATGGTACCATGCTGTCAACATCTCTTGTCTCTTGTACAACACCGCAATGGTCGTCTATCTCATGGGCTGATTATGGGGAAATTTATGATGGAAATGCAAATTTGACACTCATATCGGCGATAAGACCATTTGTGGGCTCTCCTGATTGGAGCGCCGTCCTCCCTCAGCAACATTACCACTTCAGAAAAGTCAACCATGCACCTGGATTTCTGGGGATGAATATTCAAATCCAAGATCTTTCATTGCACTCTGATGGCGGTTATGTTGTGCCGAACTGGACTCGAGCAATATACAAAGGTGTGCTTTCAGACCATGCGATTGCACTTGATGAGGATACACAGGAAGTAATCTTTGAAGTCCGCGCGATGGTGCCGTCGTTCTTCAAAGTGCAGCCCAAAATTGCGGCGGATGGAAATCTTGCGTTCACTCCTGCTGACCTGAAAGCAGGCAGGACGAGTATCGAGGTTGTAGCAAAGGACAACGGAGGGAACATGTACGGTGGGCATGACACGTCTCAGCCCAGACTGTTTTCCATCACTTTTCCAAGTACAGGTGCATCTCCGACATTCTTGAATATCGAAAGAATTGTAACCCACAGAAATTTCGCTTCCGGTGATGGTTTTATGATGGTGGAGTATTTTGCAGACCCGCAGAGAGTCGTAAAAGAAGGTTCTTCATCAACAACATCTCTGACGACAACACTCAACTTCCAGACTGAGGCATTTGCACCTGCACATTTTGAGGTACAGCCCTCAGTTGACCCCTTGGGCACTTTGCACTTTGAGCCAGCAGTAGGGTTTTTTGGCAACACTACTGTTCGCTTCAGAATCAGAATGTCGGATGGAGCACTTTCAGCTTGGAGGAATTTCACGATCGAAATTGAATATGTGAATTATCAACCCTCATTTGGAATCCCAAACGAGCTTCGTCTGCTGGAAGATTCACAAACCCATTTGATCAAACAATTTGTGTTTAATATCTCAAAAGGATTGTTTCCTGAGGCATCCGAGTTTGGACTGTACTACTCGGATTCTCTGTTTCGTTCAACAGAAGAGTGGCAGACCTTGTCCTTCACCGTAATCAGAGTTGGGGGTAGTCAAGATCTCTTTGACGTACAGCCTTCATTGACTCCAAATGGTACTCTAAGTTTTGCTCTGGTAGCTAATGCAAATGGCAATGCAACGTTTTCAGTGACGCTGAAGGACTCGGGAGGTGGTGCTGATGAACACAAAGACACCTCGGGACAATTAAATTTTACTATGGTTGTTGTTCCTGTCAATGATGCGCCTTCTTTTAACATGACAGCCGAGTACGTGGTCTTGGAAACAATCGAAGATTCTGTATTTTCTATACCAAATTTTGCTAGTCATGGTATTTGGGGTGGTCTATTCCAAGGACCTCCTGATGAAGCTAATCAGCTTGTCACATTTGAATTGATTTATTTGCATGGAAACACGACGCTTTTCTCAGAACAGCCTCACATAACAACAACAGGATCACTGGAATACTCTGTTGGTGCTTATAGGTGGGGTCAGGCAACTTATAATGTCACTTTACAGGACAGTGGGGGAGTATTCGAGGGCGGGGTGTCTGTCGCAAAGAATTTGCGTGTCCCTCGCACTCTCACCATTCGAATAATTGCAGTGAACACTGATCCGACCATAGGGCTGCCTGCTGAAATCTGGCTGTGGGCGAATACTGGCGCGACACCTCGGGCACCTTACATGATGGTGCGAGACAAGTGCTGCAGTCCATGTCCAGGGCCCTCCCAGAGCTGGGATGTATGTGAGAGTGGTAACTGCTGTTCTGCAGTATCAGACGATGGCAGTTTCAGTATTGTTCCTAGCTGGGCCAATGTGTCTGCAGGGCCGTGGGAGCAAATGCAGAACATTACTTTCCACATTTCTGTCGATAACTGGCTTCTCTTTGCTGGGGGTAAGTTTCCAAAAATTGCATCTGATGGAACTATTGATTTCGGTATCAGTGGGTCCTGTACAAGAACATGCTCAGGAACTGCTGTAATGAACATTACACTGCAGGACAGCGATCTCGGTCGAACACAATATAATGTCAGACTTATTATACTGGTGGGACAAGTCGAAGTTGAATTACAAATTGCCAATCTTGCTCTCCTCAGTTCGACTCAGATTCGACAAATTGCTGCCTCTGCTGCTCAGGTTGATGTCTCAAGGATTATCATAGGTGATGCCGACCTTTCTGGGACGTCTGGAGGCATGACACGGCGGCTTTTACAAGCTCAGTTCATTCGTGTTCAAGTTATTGGTGATTCGATTGCAGATCTGTTACAAGTTGCTCAGCGGTTGCGAGAACAAGCCATTGTTCACCTCGGTAGTGAACCACGACTTTACTCTAGGGGTGGGAATGGTGAAACTCAAATTTCTTTCACCATGGCCAATAATCTCGAGATTCTCGAAAGTAGTCAGTATTTTCATCCAATTGAGGACATATTTGTCGATAAGTCAACCTTTTCGAAACAGGGTTTTCAAGAATTGTCAGTTTCGGTCCGTATACTAAAGTACATGATTCCAGAAATCCACACTGACTGGATCGCTGGAGATCAAGGTGCGGTCTGTGATACATTGAATGCACAATGCGTCGAATCCCACGGATTTGGCAGTTGCAAGCCTTGTCTATTTGCCACTGCACCCACAGTGCAAATGATTTGCCGACCTTACTGCACGAACGGTACCTTGATCTTAAATACCACATTTGCTAATGGTGATGCTGTGATTGAAGTCACTTTACATCAGGTTGCACCGTGGGTCTTCAACCTATCTCAGAATGTCAGTGTGAAAATTTCTTCGATCAATGACGTGCCTCAGGTCCAGTACAAATATAGAAAGCATTTGATGTTGCTTGAAGATGGAGGCCCATGCATGGTGCCAGATTGCCTGGTTGTTCCAGTAGTGAAACGTTTATCTGAGGTGTTCTTTGATGCTGATATGTGGGTTCCGGGCAATGACATGCTGACAGTGACCAGCAGCAACATTAATATGCTAAATTGCACTGTAAATAATGCAGCTGGGCACAATGCAACCTTGATTCTGACACCAGGGCTTCACAGACATGGCTATGTGAATGTCACTGCAGTGGATTCCGCAGGCCATCGGTCTGATCCGCCTCTTACAGTGTGGTTGAAGCACGTAAATCATGCACCATATTTAGTGACTAAGCCGGGTTCTAATCTGAAGCTTAATTTTAGCGAAGATGAATCTGATGAGACGTTGAACCTTCTTTCATACATTTCTGACGTAGATATGGAAGATCAGAATGACAAGTCGGCAGAGGTGGATTTGTTGACGTTCGAGGTTCGTAGTGAACCGTCTTTTCTAGTTGACACGCAGATTGATGGCCACCTCCTTCGGCTGTCCTTCCTGGAGAATCAAAATGGGGCGGTCCGTCTTTTTGTGACTGCAAGTGATTTGGTTGGTGCAAACGCGACGACAGTAATTGAAATCGAAATCTCATCGATAGCTGATGCTCCTTTTGTGCAGACACCATTGAACCAGGAAGAATGGCAAAAGGATACAGGCAAGTACTGCGATGATGGACAGGTACCAGTTGGCACGCTTGTGACATTCCCTGGCATTGACAAGTTTTCAGTCAGCTTAGAGCAATGTCAGGAAGCTTGCACTAAAGACGTGCAATGTGTGGCAATAAGTTTTCAAACCATAGGAGACCGATGTCGGAAAGCCATCAAAAAGTGCAATACAAGGTCATCTGGAAGCCATAGTACGGTGTATATGAGACCGAAGGGATTGATTCTGAATGAAGATGAAGCCGGTCAAATAGACCTGTCGACTCTTTTTGGAGATGTTGACAACTGCTACACCCTTTTAGAGACAAGGCCATGCACATATGAAAACGATGTGGTCAGCATCTTTTCTCGATCCAGCGATGAATCCAAGTTAAAGGTAAACGTAAACGGAACTAATTTGATCGTGCAGACGATTCAAGATGTGCACACATGCAACAGTACGAATTTCTGGGAGTGTTCAAATCGATATGCAAACATCCCAATTGTCGTAACCTTGACGGGTACTGATCTTCGCAATTGTAGCACCTCCGTGACCTTGAATGTTACAGTCCTTGCTGTAAACGATGTTCCTACCGTAATTCTTCCAACTATTCATCTGATCGAGGGTGCTAGAGATCATACAGTTACACGCATAGATTTATCACATACGTGGATTTCAAGTAGTTCGGGAGCTGCGTGGGAGTTTGTGGACCCTGATGTGTCCAAAAATCTTGGTTCAGACTCTATTAGGTTTCAGGTCCAGAGCAGTGATCTTTCCTTGTACGCTGCCGGCATATTCACTGTCACAACAGGTGGCGATGCCCCTGAAGGAAGTCTGTGTCAATTTCCTTTCATCTATAACGGTGTTTCGTACAGAAATTGCACTACCTTTTCCAACGAGGAGTCTCCTTGGTGTCAAACAGAAGCGAGTACTTGGGGATACTGCAGGCACATCATGGAGATTTCTCAAGTGGCAGGTCAGTTTGGTATGGCATCTCTTGACATCATCGTCCAGGACTCCTTCGGAGGACGCTTTCAGGCGGTTACAGATGTGTTGGTGCAAATGGTCAATGATGCTCCATTTTTCCAGTTACCACCACTCCTCACCACCTTCCAGAACTTTGGATTTGGTGAAGCGGACTGGTATCCGGCATATGTAACAATTATCTCTGTTGGCGCACCCGAGTGCCATATGCCGTATACGGGCAGCGAGACTTTCTGCTGCATGGAGAGCGATTTAGATAACACGAGCTTTTTCAAGGCGTGTGCTCCGGCAATCCGCTCTGAGGATGTGTGTCAGAGGCCTCCAGTGAGGCAAACAGGGGATTGTTGGGGTCTTGGCACCATTGGCCAAACTATCACGTTTAGCGTAACAGTCTCTCGTGGAGATCTGACAGTATTTTTGTCTGCTCCAGAGATCAGTCCAACAGGAGATTTGATCTTCGAACTTCGGCCGTCAAGGTCGGGTGAGCTGAATCTCACAGTGACACTGAAGGACAGCGGTGGAATCCAGAATAATGGTGTCGACAACTCATCACGTACTTTGATCTTACGCATAATGCCTTTGCCCGTCTTTTCATTGACAGAAGAATTGATTATTCCAGAAAACTTAAATTCAGAGACAATTTCTGCATACTATCCCTCTCTTGCTTCATCTTCATCACCATCTCCTGGCAAGTGGTCACAGCCTGGGTTTGCATTTAATCTTGCTGCTGGAGGTGGTTATCCTGTTGGTCAGCAACTGACCTTTAGCGTGACACAGGTGAGTGGTCGGGATGATTTGTTTGTAGATCCTCCTCGAATTGAATATCAAGGTCAAGATGGAACCCTGATTTTTTCACAAAAACCAGATCGTCACGGAGTTGCAAAGTTTCAAGTGAAACTGGAAGATGGTTTGGATTTAAGTCCACCACACAATAGATCGCAGGCAGATACGTTTTTCACAATTATTGTGGAGCAAATCAATAACCCCCCTACTTTTTGTATACCAGAACCGTTCATTATGCTTGAAGACACCGAATACGAAAATTTCACATTTGCCGATGTTTCAAATGGTGGTTCTGAATGCCTCAACAATGTTGTGGAATTGGGATCAGCATTGGAATGCGGGGGTGTCTGCGGGCAACACACATCGTTTGAAGAAGAGAGACGTCAGAGACTGTCATTCGAAGTCATCACTGCCGGACCTCCTTGCTCACCATTTGCTTGCTTCGATGACGAAATTGGTTGGAGGTTCGACAGTTTGGCATGGATGAGAGTGGATGTAAATGGTCGCCTATATTTTCGAGCATGTAATAGTGGCCAAATGAACGTTAGCATCACGTTGCGAGATGACGGCGGTACGTATAATGGTGGTGTGGATTTTTCTTCGCAAACACTGCTCCTCATCGTGCAAGACGTGAACGATAAACCACATTTTGACTTCAGTGTCGCAAATATTATTTTCCTTCTGGAAGGCAGTAAAGATCCTTTTCCGTTGGCAGTGAATATCACTGGAGGACGATGCGAAATCTCTCAGACTATTTCGTTCATAATGCAGCCTCTCCTCGTATGTGTTCCAGAATGCAATGATACAGACCCCTCCTTGGCACCACAGGATGGAACATTTTTTACTGAAGATTCAATCGTACTGTTCGAGACTTTCGAACTATTGCAAAATGGTACTCTCCGTTACACTCTTCGTCCACATCGCAATGGTATGGTGGTCCTTTCAATTGTGCTTACAGACGGGAGCAAAGTGACTCATTCTAACTTGACAATTCATGTTTTACCAGTCAATAGTCCTCCACTTTTAAACTTCAAACCACAATTCAGTGTTGACTGGCTAAATCCCAGTGCTTCACCGCAGACGATGTTTGTTCAGTTTTTGGGTCGTGCGACGGACCTACCCGCCCTGATTTTACTCGAAGGAAGCGAAGATACCAGCAATGGGATTGCAAAATTTTCTGAAGTTTTTACAGACATCAAGGCAGGTCAGTGGAATGAACAGAGTCAAAATATTCGATTCAAATTTAATATGCTCTCGGGATCTCCGGTGCTGCAGTGCGTGGAAGCAATGTGCCGAGACTCTAGTGTGTTGTTGAGTGATGCCCAATGTGAGGCACGTGCATTGTGGGTTGACCTGAGTGCGTCGACCGGTTCCAGTGCAACCTTGACCTTTGAAGGGCCGATGCATCAATGCAGCCGTGGGAGTGCGGACGTTCGTACTTGGAGTGGTCCTGGACGTTGGAGCAACCAATTGTTCGAAGTTATCTTGGAGGACAGTGCAGGATTGCAGGAGCCTTCTTTTCTCACCTATGGTCGTCTATCAGCCCCAGTTCCAGTCGATAGCACGCGATATTATTTAATGGTTCTCCTCAATGCTAGAAACGATATTCCGATCTTTCATATTCCTCCCAAAGTAAAAATAATGCAAGATTCTGGCTGCACATCCACTGTGGCTTATTGGGAAGGTCTTTCTGGTGCCAAATGCGACCGTCGGGAACCTAGGCGGCATGTTCGAGCTGGATTCGCCAGCCGTATCACAGCAGGTGATCCGTATGAGGATGGCACGGCAGAATTGTGTCAAACCCAGCCATTGTCATGCGAAGTACAGCACATCACTTTCACTGTAACAGCCCACGATGCAGCAGCTACTTCGATTTTATTTGCTGTGATGCCCACTGTATCATCAAATGGTACTCTGAGTTTCATGCTAAACAAATTTCAGACGGGATTGGCCTCATTCGATATACAACTGAGGGATCTTCCTAGTGAGCCTGGGTTGGATGGAAATGCTCAGCGTGATTCAGTCATGCATGTGTTTACCATTCAAGTAGTCAACTTCAATGAAGCCCCTACTTTCCGTGTTCCCAATCGCATTGTCAGTTTTGAAGATGTTCCGTTTGAACATGTTGTTGTGGTTAGCGTGAATGAAGGACCATTCGAGGAATTTCAAGAGCTGACGTTCAGTGTGGCAGTGAATGATCCTGACATGTTCCTTGTGTTGCCTTCCATTCAAAGACAAGGGAATCAAGGTATTCTGAGTTTTGTGCCCCAACCTGACGTGTTTGGTACAACTCAAGCAAATATTTCGCTGGTGGATAGCGGAGGAACGGAATTGGGCGGTGTGAATAGTTCCATGCAGTCAATTCGCATTGAAATTTTACCCATTAACGACGCACCGGTCACCACTCTGATAGTTGATTTACTTCTGTTTGAGAATCCGGAACCACAGGCTTTTCAAGGGCTCATCGCTACACAAAATGCTGGACCCGATAATGAGAATGGGGAGTGCGCCTCACTGCCTGGAGATTGTGAGTCACAATCATTAGAATTCACATTCGAGTTTGCATCTAACCCAAATCTTTTTATAATGCTGCCACGCATGGACACATCTGGTTTGCTTACCTTTCAGTTGTGTAAGGGGTGTAGCGGGATGTCGACGATCTGCTTCACTGCCAAGGATAACTCTGGAACAATTTCTGACACCGACTTTTCGACTTGCGCACTTTGCCAATCTGGATTGCAGAAGAGCGAGAGTTGCTGTCGGGGCACAATTGAAGATGTGGGAAAAGACTTTTCACAACGGGTTTGCTCCAGGCTACAAGTGGAACCAGTCGATGTTGCGCCGGCATTCCGATTTTCTTGGGATGTAGATTGTGCACTGCTGGATGTGGATTGTACTTGCATCGATGCTGTAAGCGCGGATGCCATTGCAAACTATCAAGAAGATCAAGCTTGTCAGCTCAAAACCTCCACAAGTCCGATGGCAAAAGTTCGTGTGCTGAAGACGCAGGCAACCAGAACATTTCGAATTTTGCATCTGGTATATCGACGGCTAATGGCTATATAACAGCCTCAGAATTGCTATTCAATGGTAACGTGTATAATGGTGAGATTTCGTTTGGAGGTGTGAAGCCAGAGCCCGTTTTATCGAAACCAGGGTTAGAAATGGCGGCAGATTACGATGTAACATCTGACAGATTTGTCGTGGTGGCTGAAGCCGAGAGTAATGCAGTATCCCTGTGGTCACTCAACGCAAGTGGAGATGTGTCGTTCGTAGATCGCAGGACGTCGGGTGAAGATCGTTTACGTTTCAAGGGATTTCTAGAACCTTCCACGCAAATGTCGCTTGATCCAGACACAGCCCAGTTTCGAGGTCAAATACGAAACGTAAATAGCATGGCCGGTGTATGTGGATTACAGAAATTCGATGTGGATGGCGATCGTTACGTGCTATCTGCCTCTGGGTGTGATCATATATGGGAAAATGATAACTTTTTGCAGAACACTTCATATTTGAGGGACCCGGAATGGGATAGTGTGGTCGGGCATTGGGATTTTGACTCCGCATCTCTTTACAATACCGAGGCATTGGGGACAATGCACGTAAATCAGTTTGATGCTAATCTTCCAAATGGCTTAAAGCAGAGTGTGAAGTGTGAAGGTGCATTTTGCACGTACAGGCGCGATCGTATTACGAGTAGCTGTTTGGAAAAGGTTGCAGGACAGATTGGACCTGCGACTTTCAGAGACAAAAAAAATTACCTTGGTGCTGCAGTTTTGGTTGGCAGTCATGTATATTGCCAAGCCGATACCGATTGGGATACGCCAGCAGAAGTTGGGCTAAGCGCCACAAATTTTATCGCATCTGCTGATGGAATAGAGTCCCTCAGCGTAGATGCTTTGGTTAATTTCGGTACTTTCATAACTGATGATATAGATGAGCTCGTCGATGGAAACCCTGCAACATCCAAACTGCCGCTCAGTGAAATGACGGCAGAAATTTTGTTCTCTACAGGAGAAGGATCCGCATCTGAACACCCGCTGATGTCATCTTCACAAACCACGCGGTGTGCTAATCCCACGATCCCTAGAAACTGCGGGTGCCAGAAAGGATGGCGGCTGGATTGGATGTTCGGGCAAGTAGCTGATAAAAACGGCAATAGACCAATAATTCTGTCATTTAAAATTTCTGTCGCAGAAAATGCAAAGGATGCAACCAAGTTTGCTACAATTGATCCCATGGATACAAATGGAAATTTGAAATTTGGAATCGGACCAGGGTTGGGGACTCTGACGAACATTCGATGGACGTCGCCCAGCAACTTTGTATCTCCAGGCGATTGGATACACCTTATTGCTGTATATGACGGCAAATATGCCTCAATTTATGTCAACGGGACCTTGAAGCATAAAGAAGCAGTGTGCGAAGCATTTTTTTGTGGAAACATCATCTACGCTGCTGCCTACCATACCTGCCCTGGCTATTGTCCGTGTCCCCCATTGCCTGGGGGCCACCGTGGGGAAACTGTACCGGCTGGGACTGCGTGCGGTTCGAATACAGAGTTCAAGGCCTGCTTTCAAGGAGACGATGCGCCTCCAGGTCGTAAGACTCCTGTTACCATAGGAATTTTACCAAACATTGGTCAGCCAGGAGTCTCAACATCACATGTGGGCTTTATCAAGCACGCACGTTTGTACAAGAAAGCTGTTTCACAAGAATATGTTATATTGCGTCAAAAAGAATTCAGCATGCTGCAAGGAAAATATCCGGTCGCACCCGATACGTACTGGTACAATTCGAATGGCCAGAGCAACCCCAAGTATCCTAGTTGTGATGCTAATCCACCTCAGATGTCTCCGGATGTCACTTACATTGACACGCGCCGTGTTCGAGATTCACGCCTCGCTAGTGATACAGTCAAGGTTTTGGGCGTATTTTTATCATCCAACGAGTACAAAGCCCGGTTTACCAATCGTGCCTTGAAAACTCCCTTTGAACTTTCTGCAAAGTATTTTGATGTGCCGTGTTCGGTTAATCCTTCCACTGCTTCAGTCCTTGACGAAGTTTCGAAAGGAATGGGGTATACCGACTCATTATTCTGTCAAATGCCCGCAGACTTTTCTTATAGATACACGTCAGCTGTGCTTTCCATTATGGAGAAAAAGAAAGGCCAGGACAAGTATAACTACGTTTGGAGCCGGGCCTGCTTCCGAAGCGAATGTGGCTTCTACGAAAGTGGCTCGCCTCTCCGGAAAAACTTTGATACTCAATGGATTATTAAGAGTGAATGCTGTAATGTTCCAGCAGGCGCCCCATGCACCGGAGTCTGGAAAGTCTCTAATGCCGTGTCTGGGACAGTAATACGCATAAATCTTCTCACTCAGTCGACTCTGATGCAAGTGGACGAAGTAAATGAGAATTTGCAATTAAGATATTCTTTAACATACGGACGAACTAGTTATGGATTGCTCTCTGCATCAAAATCACGAAAAGGCACATTTGAAAGTCTAGCATATCCGTTCACAAATGTTCCTGAATTGGCTGTACTTGGGGCTTCATCAATTAGCTTCATCAAGTCAAATGACATTCTATATCTACTTGTTGCCAATTTCTGGGATGGCAACTCTCTTGTCACTCATTCCAGTATTATCAGAATGGACAGTCTTCAAGAAGGAATCACAACCCCCATTCAAAGTTTTGAGACCAAGGGGGCTCGAAAATTCCATTCTTTTCAGATCCAAAACAAGACGTATGTAGCGCTGGCAAGCTTTGCTGAGAATTCAGCCTTCTTCAGATGGCAGCCAGGCATTCCAATTACACACCTGTTTATTGCTGATCAGGGAAGAGGCTACATAGACGGAGTGATTACTTTAGTATGTAATCGCCCCGCGCAATATTGTAGTGGCAATGGTGCCTTTTCGGCAAAATTCCGTGTTGATGGCCCTGCATATGGGTTGCCTAATGGCACAGTTGGTAGGATTGTAGACGTGAATAATCAAATTGCTAATTCTGGAGAAGATTATCAGGCAGATCATGATGTAATTCTGACGTACCCACCACCCCTTGACAACAAGACCATGGACGAGACAATCACGACAGTTTCGTTTTCAGAGCAAACACAAATAAGATGTAGTAGATTGGTCCATGCTTTGTCTCTTCGCCCGGGCTTTACAAGCCGAAATTGTGTTGTGGACGACTCCTTCGCATATTCTAATGCCGACTTGATGGGTGGAGGGTTTCAGGCGCGGGTATCAAAAGTTGATGTGTCTGGTGGAAATATATTGGCCATAGCTGTAGACGTAGCTGGTCTTTTTGCAGGGAATCTTGATGCACCAGCAGTTTCATTGACGACTCCAGGGTCAACCTGTGAGTGCATCCAGCCAGGAGGCGCTGTGTCTGACTGGCCATCTTGCTTGATCGCCGAATCCAACACAACATACCCGCGGTTTAGGATTGCAGGATCGCCGGATGCTGGTGGACATGGATTCAGGGCTGCATTCGAGTTATCCAGGAATGGAACAGTGCAACGCATGCAGCTTAAAGAACATGGAGAGTCGTATTCGAGCCTTCCAAAAATTTCAGTCGAGGTTGAAATGGGTTTTAACGTGTCATGGAAGGAGAGTAGTTGGGCTTCTGGTGGATGCACGTGTGATCTTGGAGCGTGGGACAAATGCATTCATATTTCAAGAGCACATGGAAGTTATGCATGTGTGGGGGGAGAAAACCATGGCAAATTGTGTGTCGGGGAAAGTGATGCAATAAGCTGCGAAGGACATCAGCGTGGATTGTGCCGTGCTGGAAAGAGAGCAAGAATTTACCCACCTACACATGGCTTACCAGAGCGTGCAGGTCCCATAAAATATGTGCAACAGGATCCTGATTGGACCAACATTCCTGGTCGTAGTGAGACCGTTCCCATGAATTTGCAAAGTCGTGTTGATCTGCCAGTCGAGGCTGCCACAGACATTACCAGCTTCACAAAGGATGATGTTGTGTATCTTGCCATGTCTGTGTATCTTGATGCGGGTACTGAAATGCTTTCCACAAAATCTGTTTTATTCAAGCTCCGAGAAGTTGGTACAACAATTCAGGCTGAAATGTATCAGTCTTTCAATACTCGTGGTGCTCAAGCTGTGAATGCTTGGGCAATGCCTTGGTGCGAGCCTACGTGTGTTCCTGGGCCTGGCAGAGCCCCTGTTTGCATCTCTGACTGTAAAGATACAACATTTGTGATGTTTGCGTGTGAAACCACATCACCTTTGTATCGGTGGGACCTTGGCTCAAAGCTCCTTGTCCATGTTCAAGATGTTCGAACACGTGGAGCTGCAACGTCTCTCGAACCCTTCGTTTCCAACAAAGTTTCGTACGTTGTCGTTACGCAGGTTGGCTCTGTCTCTACAATGTATAGATGGAACGGGACGATGTTGTTGAGTCAAACTGACGGCAGCACCAGACAAAGGGATACAGCAGGTGGTCAAAATATTCTGACAGGCTCAGCTGAAGCAGCACTTCATTTTCCCATCCCCAGTAAGGCTGATTTGCTTGTATTCGGTAATCACTTGAACGGTATTACTCCTTCGCTCCTCTACCGGGCACGTAACGAAAATATCCGCAACCTTGGAACTCCGCTTCGTGTTCTCAGTCGAGTCAACCCTGACACAGACGAATCATTTGTATACGTTGCTGCTTATGGTGACCTTGCGATCCAGGTATTTCAACGCGCTTCCGACGACTTGTTCTTCAACCCACAACTATCGTTTTTGGGTCGTGACGGCGTACTCGAGGGTCTCGGTGACATTTCGATATCTGGGAATAAACTTTACAGCGTAAGCTCCTCCAGTAAAGGTGGCACTATCAACATCTTCGTGATAAATCAGAATGGAAGCCTGACAATACGTGAAGATCTAGGGATTTCTGCTGAAGGTACGACGTATGGTCTTCGAGGTGTGAGATCATTGCATGTTGGGAATGAATATATTTTCACAGGCAGCTTCGTTGATCAAGCTGTCAGTGTCTTCAAGCGTATCAATTCTGGTGAGCAAGAAGGAGGACTGCAGTACCTAGAGCACGTGAGAAATGGGGAGAGACTCGTATCTCGTTTCCATCAATATGAGAACGACGCTTCATCCGATTCGACTCCAAATTCGTTCTTGCAGGGGAAATTTCCATCAAAAGCGGGCCAGGAGGGAATAGGTGATACCGTCACTTGTGTTTCTCACGAATTCATCGGCGAGAAGGTCCTTTTTGCTGTTGCATACATGCCGGACTTTCTCAAGTGTATCGCAACAAACTGCACCAATTCTTCCATCTCGGAGGTTTATATTTATGAATATTCATTCGATCACTTTATCGAATTTCAAAGCCTTGATGGTCCCAAGAACGTTTCGGATTTTGAATTTTTCCGCACAATGGACATCAACGGTGTTGAGTGGGATTTCCTTGTTGTTGTTTCAGCCGTTGGCAAACCTTCTGTGTACAGGTACGATCCAGTAGAAACTCGGTTTGTGTTTTTCAATGAGCTTACTTTCAAGCTTCCAGACGGCTCGCATTTACCGCCGGATTGCCTTGAAATGGGTCTTTGCGATAGTACAGAAAGATTCTACATACCTGGTATAAAAGAGCCTCTTCCACCATGGCAGCAGTATTCGAATGGCACTATTATTTCTGGGAGACGAGCTGAATCCTTCATAATCAATGACGTCGTTTATCTTGCAGTAGCATATTGGTGGCCTTTTGCTAATGGTCATGGCTGGTTTTCCATCATTTATCGATGGCAGATATACGGCGCAACCGTGCTAGCGGATGGAAAAGAAGCAAAGGGGATAGGTTTCGAGACCTTCCAAATCATTCCAACAGAGGGAGCCTTGGATGTAGACACGGCTACTTGGACATTTCCATGTGCTGAGACCAAATTCGGTTTCTGCGAAATGCATGTTTTGGTCATCGCGAATTTTGGGGACGGTGGAAACGTTTCTTCGAGTTGTATGGTCTACAAGTATGCCAGTAGTCCAAACCTTGTGACTGGTAACGTGGGAGTGTTCGTGGAAATTCAGAGTTTACCTGGTGTTGGTATTTCTGGTGTAATTACATTCAGTATCCGTGATGATCAGTTCTTGGCGATAGCAGCACATGGAAAGCAGATGGAGGCACCATGGTCAAACGAGTACAACGCCTCATATTTCAAGCAAGGCTCAGCACTCTACAAGTGGAACCCTAGAGAAGAGATCTATGAATTGCATCAGAGTCTTGATGATCTCTATTCTGTCTCGCTTTCGGATAGTACCTCAGTCCTGAGAGTGCAGGCGACAATAGCAGCAAGCGATTTCGGATTTTTCGAATGGGACGGGGATCAGTACCTGGTAATCGCTCAATGTCTGTGTGACATTGCACGTCCAACGGGTGCTTGCCTGTCTCGCTCTGACCAACCCAAGTCAGCAGTTATTCAGTGGAACCCAGTAAACCGGATGTTTGGTGAACTTTTGTCTCTCACAAATTCGACAAGTTTTGCGCTACGTCAAGATCCTGTGCCAGATGCTGAAGCTATGGTCAGGTCTCAAGCCCTACGACTCATTTCTGCAGGTGCTGTGAGGGTTGATGCAGCCAACATCGGGAGCAAACTGATCCTCGTAATGACAACACGTCAGAGCGGTGCGATATTCTACGACTTTTCGTTCGAGAGTGTCACTGGGCTTACGGGTCCTGTATCGGTAGTTGCATCTCCTGGTCCAAATCCGACAGGATACGTCATATCTCCGCAGGATTCTACTCTTGCAATAATCCAGATGGTTAGCAGTGCAGATTCAGTCGGAAATGAAATACTTCTGACTTACAAACAGACATTTAAGGACACTGATGGGATATCTTCCCTATCGAATTTACACCAAAATATAATTGGATTAGGCGGAGCTCGACATGTGAAATTACGTGACTTGAGAGTCGTCGTCCAAGCTGGACTGCCACCCGATGAAATGCGATGCACCGGGCACCCGATTTGGGCTACCAGCGAGGATGTATTTACGGTGGCTGGAACAAGCGCGCTACCCTGTCAAGATGTTACATTCTCAATTTCAAACCTTACGTCGAACAATCCCAACCTCTTTGCATCACACCCGAGAATTTCTAATGATGGTACCTTACATTTCGAGTCTGCCCCAAATCAATATGGATTCTCTACGTTTTCTGTTCAGTTGCACGACGATGGTCTTTACCGTGATTGGGTTATGTATGCAGATCCGCTCAATTATCCTCCGGGCGATCCAGAAGAATTGTCTCTTTTTGGAAGATTGAATGGTGGAGTCGATACGTCGATCCCGATTCAGTTTGCTATTGAAATTGTACCTGTAAATGACGCACCAACTTTCGAACCAATTGTAATCAAGCTGGTGCAAAATTCTGGTGTCGACCAATCTGCAATCTTTGCACACGAACTCAGTCCTGGTGCTGAAAATGAGAGAGCTTCTCCGAGTTTTGTTTTCACATATGAGTGGTATTGGTCTGTCACGAGCAAATATGCTTGTGCAGAAAGAGTTAAAATGGAGCGCACTCTCACAAATACAGCCTTCAATAGATTCACGTTTTCAGACCTATTTGAGGCGGTACAGGAATGCCAAAAAATTTGCGACAGTACGCTCGGGTGTAACTTTGTGTCTTTCACGACAGACTATAATCCGTGCTATATTTCACCAACATGTGACTTTGAGAAAAGAGAGGGTTCTAAGGTCTACAAAAACCCTCGAGTGAACTTTGAGAGGCAGCCTGTACTTTCCATGGGTGAGGATCAGGACACTGGAAATGCTGTTGGGGTCGCTCAATTTGGCATCAAACCGCAAGCCCGTGGCGTGGTGCAAATGAGAGTTTTTGCGATTGATACAGGCGAGAGCAATGTTTTCACAGGCTCAAACTCAAGGTCTGCTCCAATTACCGTTGACTTTGATATTGTTCAGCGCAACGTAGCGCCTCGTTTTGAAATGTCTACCAAGATCACAGTGAATGCGAGCTCTGGAAGTCACACTGAGCTGCATTTTATCAAAGGAGTGAACGCAGGTGATGGTGAGTGTTTTTGTGGAGCCTTGAAGAACTGTTTGCCGGGTGAGGACCTGATTTGTCAATCTGTTTCTTTTGAGCTCTATCAGGTGAAAACCTTGGAGGGTGCACGCCCAAACAGTATTGATTTATTCCGAAAATTTGAAGTTCTGGGCGATTTTACATCAAATTCCCGAAACTTTTCGTTTACTCTGGCAGATCACTGGTCTGGACGATTCACAGTCTTTGTTGTTGGGAAGGATGACAGTGAGGAAAAACATGGAAAAGATTTGAATGGAGGAGAGGGTCGACGAGCGCAGAGCTTCGAGCTTGAGGTGGTGTCAGTAAATGAAAAGCCGTCATTCCAGAAATTAGAAGAATTGGTTGTTTCTGAAGAGCAGCGTGGTCACAATATCTCGCAAACGCATGCCTATTTCACAAAAGTCAGATCTGGTTCAGGAGATGCGACCCTGGACTTGTTGTACCAGACTTCATTCACGATCTTGAAAATCAACTGCACAAATCCATCATATCCAGAATTCACATGTGATGAATTATTCGATGTGACACCCAAAATCGACAGCTATGGTTTCGTGTCGTTCGTGCTTAAGCCTTTCATATTTGGCTTCGTGCGTGCTGAAGTACTGCCAAAGAACAGCGGCCCGGAGCCTTTTCCAGGATTCGAGGCTGTGGAAATGCTTATTAATATCGTAGACTTGAACACGCCTCCTACGTGCAACTACCCAGATCAAGTGATTCTTGTTGAAAACCGGGGCTCTTCAAGCTTACACAATTTTTCTGTCAACATTTCGAGTGGTCCAGAGCACGAGCGATGGCAGCACGTTATTCATGAAGTTGAGATGAATATCTTTGCCCCAGATCTATTTTCGTCCTTGCCTGTTGTTGACGGGGAGGGCACATTTATTTTTGAAACTGCCGCTGATAGCTTTGGCGATGCTCTGATGACGGTGAAATGTCGCGATAATGGCGGGGTTTCCTTTGGTGGAAACGACACTGGTGTGCATCAAACGGTTTCTTTGAAAGTTTTTCCTCATCCTCGAATCTTCTCTGTTTCTCCTGGCATTGGATCTGTGTCGGGTACTTCGTCAGTCACTTTGATTGGACAGCACTTTGGATCCATGACCAGCCGAGGTTACAATGCGGATACTTACGACTACGTTCAGGTTTTGATTGGTGGCATACCATGTGGCAGCACCAAGTACATTTCAGATGGTAGACTCATCTGTGTGGCTGCACCTGTAGGTACAGGAGTTGAAGATATTGCAGTCGTCGTGAGTGATCCTTTTGGATCCAGCGTCATGTCGCAGAATCTGACGCGAGTTGGTCAGCTTCGGCAGGCAATTGCATATCCTCATTTTTACGTGGTCGGTTCGGGCTTCATTGGTATTGGCTCTCAACATGAAGAGCAGTCTCAACCTGTCCCGACTGTTGTTAAACTGTTCAATGGATCAACCCCCTTGCCCGTGTTTCCAGCTCAAGAACCGTTCTGCTTCAATGCAGCAAACATGACCAACACAAGCATCTGCCCGAATGCTTCGGCCATTGAAAATGACATGGATGGTATCAAGGCCTCGCATGCATCCGTTGCTTCTAATTCGACTCAAGTACCAGAGACAGTGCGTCAGAAATTTGTCCTTCATTTGCGAAATATGCTCGAGTGTAATTACATTGCCAACAATAGCACGGTTATCTTAGGTTTAAATTTTACAGAAGTTCAAATGTTTTGCAATGCATCAAGGGATGGTGCCGTGAGTGTCGATGCCTTGTGCCGTACGATTTACATCCTCAACTCAACTGCAATGCAGCTTTCTATAGAGAACATGACATACCAAAAGTTGAAGAAAGCATGTCTGGGACCTGGCCCTGTTCCATCTGTTCCAAATATTGCATCTGTTCCATTCGTACGAGCCCCTGCCCGAATTGATTCCTTTGCCACTGGCTTCCTGGGCGCCGTCCGTGCGAGTGTTGGAGCAGATCACGAGCTGTTCGTTGGAGGAAGTTTCATAGGCACAGATAACAATAGATTGTCTAACATTGGAAGGTGGTCTAATGTTCGGAAGAATGGCGGTGGGACGTCTTTTGAGCCTTGTGGGGCAGGGCTGGATGGCGCGGTGACTGCTCTCGAGCGCTATCAAGGCACAATTGTTATGGGTGGAACCTTCAGCCGTGCTGCACTAGATGGTGGTTCAATCCTGCACAGTGGCGGTTTGATTGCATGGGATCTTGGATTATCAGATTGGGTTCTAGTGGGCCGAACACCAATACTGGGTACTGTTTCTGCTATCGTTCGCACTGTTGAGAGTCTCTACGTCGGTGGACGCTTCAGATCCGTAGGCGGGCTGGAAGTAAACAATATCGCACTCCATTCGGGGCAACTGTCAGATCCCGGAGGTTGGAGTATCGTTGGTGGTGGTGTTCAAGGGGGTCATGTGTCGGCTATGACTGGGTTCGGTCACGAACTCTACATCGGTGGATCGTTTGTAAGTTATGCCTTTTACTGACTCTCTGCTCGCTGTTTTTTTGTGGGATTACTAACTCGGATGACTGTGTACACAGACGCAGGCTGGTTCAAAGCGTGTCCACAACATTGCCAGATGGGATGGATCTACTTGGCAGCAAATGGCTGACGAGGAGTGTCAACGCCAGTGCAAGCAGATAAATGGCGAACACATCTGTCAAGAACGCAACTGCGAATTGGGCGGACCTGTCATGGCGCTGGCTTCTACGGGAGCCTCTTTGTTTGCAGCAGGTGTCTTCGAAGTAGCAGGGGGACATCCGGTCAAGAATCTCGCGCAATACTTTGGCGGAATATGGAAGCCGGTTCTGGGCGGCGTCACAGGTTCCATTTTTGATCTAAAGGTCTTCTCTCTCACGCCGCCCTCGAGCTACTTCGAAAGTGGCGTACAAGATTTCGAGTGCTTGTACGTGGCAGGCGATTTGGAGAGCGTCATCCATGAAGACGGCACTGCTCAGCCCTTGCAAGGCCTAGCACGTGTCTGCCTCGAGGTAGATTTGGGACCTGGAAGTGGCAAGTGGGAGGTGATCGTTGGAATGGAAGGTCTTGGCCCTGTTCTTGCTGTGCATGTGGCTGGTACCGTGTGAAATTGCTAGTAGAGGCGGGATTGTTCGCATGGTGTAGCTTGATGTCCAGTCTACAAATGTCTTTATTTTTCAATATAAATCTTCGTTCTTTGAAAACACATCAGCACCCACGTTTTTTGTAAATACTACCCAATGTGCACAATAAAAGTAGAGTATACACGTTGTCAGAACATGGACAAGTGTCAAGGGAACGAGACATTCTGCTACGTGAAATACAACGAAAAGGCAAAAAAATGTACATTTGTTGATCTTAACATCCTAATTTATTCTTTGTTCCGATTGTTGAGATCGGGTGAATCAGTATTCCTGTGAACAATCCCTCATCTAAACCAAATTGGCCAGATTGTCCTATAAAACAAAAGCTCGGTTGCGCACGGGAAAACTGCATATCACGACGGCGATAGTACCGAGAAAAAAAGATTGTCTTTGATTGATGATTGCCTTTATTACTTGTAACAATAATTTAGTACCCTTGCTTAGGGTCTATGTAATTCAAATCCATGAAGATTTGAGTTCTCGGTTTTTGGAGTTTTTGCCGGAATCGAACCGATGACTTAGGGATTAACAGTCCCGCGCTCCGACCAACTGAGCTAGTTTCACATTGTTTCAGATTTGAAGGGTCAAAGCCTCAGGGGGGTTGTTGTCCAAATGTGATTGTATAGCAGAGTTTTTTACAAGCAAATGCCACTTCACAACGGAGGGCTGATTTCACGCACTTTGGAATCAGCTGCAGGACAACTTCTCCCGCATTCAACGGCTACGCTTTTCGCTGGCGTGACCGTGACAAAAAAAACAGTGACACGTCGGCCAGTTTGGCCCAGCAGTCCAGCGAGGGGCTGTTATTCCTTAGGTCGTCGGTTCGAATCCGTCTGCCGGCCATCCTATGTGTGATGGTCATTAGTGGTTCAAATGGTTAGAGGTCGGGGTTTGCCCCTGGTCTGCCGGTTCGACCCCGGGACACACCTCACCGACGAGTCTGAACGAACATTGGACCTGCCCAGACGACGGAGCCGCCAGGACACAAGCCCCTGGTTGTCAACGGAGTAGTTGTGGGTCTGTTCGAAGAGGAAGAGGAGGGGACCGGTGTAGCCAGCGACGTAGTTAAGGTGGAGTGTGAGGATCCGGCCACCCCAGGTCCCCTGATTTAAGGAATGACACCGGGACCGCGATTTCCCCAATATCGGGTCAACAAAACAAAGCAACACCCACCTCTGTTGCAATTCAAAAAACTACTGTGCTCCTGATTTGAACATCTAATCGGCTCGGCTCCGGCGCCACTGGTAAACCAGATAAACAACAATCCATCGCGATACTGGCTCCCAGGTGTCATTTTGTTTTGGTCAACCCAAGGCTCAGTCCGGTTGCGAAAGATTAGAAAGGATGGCTTTAGTTGCTCGGGAATCTTCTCCAGGACTCGTCGCTTTTACTATGTCGCTAGCCACTCCGGGGGTGCAGCGAAAGTGCTTTTTTTCCTTCCTTCAATTTCGATCGCAGATTCTTGAGTGTTGTGAGGCCATCGGTTGTATCATTTGTTGCACCACATTTAAAAATGTCCAGATTGAGGGTTAAAATTTCAGATTTTGAGTCGTATACATCTTAAAATCTGTTACATCCAATTCACAACAATAGCGTGACAAAACACAAGCTTTTTCGATCAAAGTAGAGAAAGCCAGTAATGTCAACGAAAGACAGGATTTGTCATTTGAACTGATTTGGAGTGGACGGGACGTTTTATAAACCCACAACGCCAGCGCTATTGATTGATGTTGCTTTTATCACTCCATAAGCAATAGTCTAGTAGCTTTGCTGGAAGCTCTATTTGCTCGAAAGCGTTGAACAATCCTCAAGGCCGTGGCAAAGCGAGAGAAGTGTGTTATTTTATTCATTTACTCTTTCTTGGGGTTTCCAACTCCAACTCAATAACTTGAAACCCAAGAGACTGTCCCAGACTATTACCCACCTACTAATGATGGTGGACCCGCTGGGTAAAAGCAGTCTACAATGTTTGTGGGCTGGCCTGCATCCTCGAGCTATTCACTCCAAGACTACCTAAGTTAAAGTAAAATAGCACTCAACACTATAGTGCCCACCTACTAGAGCAGGTAAGGCACCATGCAATCCAGGTGTCCGTCTAAGCAGCGCCAGTCAATATTTTGCCATTGACCAGGATGCCCTTCAAGCAATACGCATTTCTGTCAAGAGCTTAACCACCTTGGGAGCAGATCACGAATTAGCGCATTTGATGACAGAATCCTAGATGAAGCGCGTACAGACCAAACAAACAAGATAACATGCATTGACGACACACATGGCAAGAAACGGGTAGGGGCACCTGGGAATCGCGCCCAGACACAATGTCTGGCCACGGCAGTGTAGATGATCGGAAGCAGACGTCTATGAGATTTTAGGCAAGGATTATGACAGCAAGCACGGGGTAGGGGCAAACCTGCGTCGGGGGATGAGTTTCGTAATACTAGGGCCGGGTGCAGGAAGCACAGCAAGGATGCAGAGCAAGACAGGTATGGTGTCATACATTGTGAGTGCGTGCAGACTGAATCTGGTGCCGCGCCAAGAAGCAAGATATCTAATACAGGTCACAGTTATTCAAAACAAGGCCTGCACAGCAAAGACCATATGCGCCTGGGCAAATACTACATCTCAGTACGTTCGCGCAATTTCCCTCCCCATCTTAAGTTGAGAGTGTTGTTTCATTTATTCGATACTGGAGAGTCACGAGAGTGAGGAAGTCCCGGGACTTCCTCACTCTCGTGACTCTCCAGTATCGAATAAATGAAACAACACTCTCAACTTAAGATGGGGAGGGAAATTGCGCGAACGTACTGAGATGTAGTATTTGCCCAGGCGCATATGGTCTTTGCTGTGCAGGCCTTGTTTTGAATAACTGTGACCTGTATTAGATATCTTGCTTCTTGGCGCGGCACCAGATTCAGTCTGCACGCACTCACAATGTATGACACCATACCTGTCTTGCTCTGCATCCTTGCTGTGCTTCCTGCACCCGGCCCTAGTATTACGAAACTCATCCCCCGACGCAGGTTTGCCCCTACCCCGTGCTTGCTGTCATAATCCTTGCCTAAAATCTCATAGACGTCTGCTTCCGATCATCTACACTGCCGTGGCCAGACATTGTGTCTGGGCGCGATTCCCAGGTGCCCCTACCCGTTTCTTGCCATGTGTGTCGTCAATGCATGTTATCTTGTTTGTTTGGTCTGTACGCGCTTCATCTAGGATTCTGTCATCAAATGCGCTAATTCGTGATCTGCTCCCAAGGTGGTTAAGCTCTTGACAGAAATGCGTATTGCTTGAAGGGCATCCTGGTCAATGGCAAAATATTGACTGGCGCTGCTTAGACGGACACCTGGATTGCATGGTGCCTTACCTGCTCTAGTAGGTGGGCACTATAGTGTTGAGTGCTATTTTACTTTAACTTAGGTAGTCTTGGAGTGAATAGCTCGAGGATGCAGGCCAGCCCACAAACATTGTAGACTGCTTTTACCCAGCGGGTCCACCATCATTAGTAGGTGGGTAATAGTCTGGGACAGTCTCTTGGGTTTCAAGTTATTGAGTTGGAGTTGGAAACCCCAAGAAAGAGTAAATGAATAAAATAACACACTTCTCTCGCTTTGCCACGGCCTTGAGGATTGTTCAACGCTTTCGAGCAAATAGAGCTTCCAGCAAAGCTACTAGACTATTGCTTATGGAGTGATAAAAGCAACATCAATCAATAGCGCTGGCGTTGTGGGTTTATAAAACGTCCCGTCCACTCCAAATCAGTTCAAATGACAAATCCTGTCTTTCGTTGACATTACTGGCTTTCTCTACTTTGATCGAAAAAGCTTGTGTTTTGTCACGCTATTGTTGTGAATTGGATGTAACAGATTTTAAGATGTATACGACTCAAAATCTGAAATTTTAACCCTCAATCTGGACATTTTTAAATGTGGTGCAACAAATGATACAACCGATGGCCTCACAACACTCAAGAATCTGCGATCGAAATTGAAGGAAGGAAAAAAAGCACTTTCGCTGCACCCCCGGAGTGGCTAGCGACATAGTAAAAGCGACGAGTCCTGGAGAAGATTCCCGAGCAACTAAAGCCATCCTTTCTAATCTTTCGCAACCGGACTGAGCCTTGGGTTGACCAAAACAAAATGACACCTGGGAGCCAGTATCGCGATGGATTGTTGTTTATCTGGTTTACCAGTGGCGCCGGAGCCGAGCCGATTAGATGTTCAAATCAGGAGCACAGTAGTTTTTTGAATTGCAACAGAGGTGGGTGTTGCTTTGTTTTGTTGACCCGATATTGGGGAAATCGCGGTCCCGGTGTCATTCCTTAAATCAGGGGACCTGGGGTGGCCGGATCCTCACACTCCACCTTAACTACGTCGCTGGCTACACCGGTCCCCTCCTCTTCCTCTTCGAACAGACCCACAACTACTCCGTTGACAACCAGGGGCTTGTGTCCTGGCGGCTCCGTCGTCTGGGCAGGTCCAATGTTCGTTCAGACTCGTCGGTGAGGTGTGTCCCGGGGTCGAACCGGCAGACCAGGGGCAAACCCCGACCTCTAACCATTTGAACCACTAATGACCATCACACATAGGATGGCCGGCAGACGGATTCGAACCGACGACCTAAGGAATAACAGCCCCTCGCTGGACTGCTGGGCCAAACTGGCCGACGTGTCACTGTTTTTTTTGTCACGGTCACGCCAGCGAAAAGCGTAGCCGTTGAATGCGGGAGAAGTTGTCCTGCAGCTGATTCCAAAGTGCGTGAAATCAGCCCTCCGTTGTGAAGTGGCATTTGCTTGTAAAAAACTCTGCTATACAATCACATTTGGACAACAACCCCCCTGAGGCTTTGACCCTTCAAATCTGAAACAATGTGAAACTAGCTCAGTTGGTCGGAGCGCGGGACTGTTAATCCCTAAGTCATCGGTTCGATTCCGGCAAAAACTCCAAAAACCGAGAACTCAAATCTTCATGGATTTGAATTACATAGACCCTAAGCAAGGGTACTAAATTATTGTTACAAGTAATAAAGGCAATCATCAATCAAAGACAATCTTTTTTTCTCGGTACTATCGCCGTCGTGATATGCAGTTTTCCCGTGCGCAACCGAGCTTTTGTTTTATAGGACAATCTGGCCAATTTGGTTTAGATGAGGGATTGTTCACAGGAATACTGATTCACCCGATCTCAACAATCGGAACAAAGAATAAATTAGGATGTTAAGATCAACAAATGTACATTTTTTTGCCTTTTCGTTGTATTTCACGTAGCAGAATGTCTCGTTCCCTTGACACTTGTCCATGTTCTGACAACGTGTATACTCTACTTTTATTGTGCACATTGGGTAGTATTTACAAAAAACGTGGGTGCTGATGTGTTTTCAAAGAACGAAGATTTATATTGAAAAATAAAGACATTTGTAGACTGGACATCAAGCTACACCATGCGAACAATCCCGCCTCTACTAGCAATTTCACACGGTACCAGCCACATGCACAGCAAGAACAGGGCCAAGACCTTCCATTCCAACGATCACCTCCCACTTGCCACTTCCAGGTCCCAAATCTACCTCGAGGCAGACACGTGCTAGGCCTTGCAAGGGCTGAGCAGTGCCGTCTTCATGGATGACGCTCTCCAAATCGCCTGCCACGTACAAGCACTCGAAATCTTGTACGCCACTTTCGAAGTAGCTCGAGGGCGGCGTGAGAGAGAAGACCTTTAGATCAAAAATGGAACCTGTGACGCCGCCCAGAACCGGCTTCCATATTCCGCCAAAGTATTGCGCGAGATTCTTGACCGGATGTCCCCCTGCTACTTCGAAGACACCTGCTGCAAACAAAGAGGCTCCCGTAGAAGCCAGCGCCATGACAGGTCCGCCCAATTCGCAGTTGCGTTCTTGACAGATGTGTTCGCCATTTATCTGCTTGCACTGGCGTTGACACTCCTCGTCAGCCATTTGCTGCCAAGTAGATCCATCCCATCTGGCAATGTTGTGGACACGCTTTGAACCAGCCTGCGTCTGTGTACACAGTCATCCGAGTTAGTAATCCCACAAAAAAACAGCGAGCAGAGAGTCAGTAAAAGGCATAACTTACAAACGATCCACCGATGTAGAGTTCGTGACCGAACCCAGTCATAGCCGACACATGACCCCCTTGAACACCACCACCAACGATACTCCAACCTCCGGGATCTGACAGTTGCCCCGAATGGAGTGCGATATTGTTTACTTCCAGCCCGCCTACGGATCTGAAGCGTCCACCGACGTAGAGACTCTCAACAGTGCGAACGATAGCAGAAACAGTACCCAGTATTGGTGTTCGGCCCACTAGAACCCAATCTGATAATCCAAGATCCCATGCAATCAAACCGCCACTGTGCAGGATTGAACCACCATCTAGTGCAGCACGGCTGAAGGTTCCACCCATAACAATTGTGCCTTGATAGCGCTCGAGAGCAGTCACCGCGCCATCCAGCCCTGCCCCACAAGGCTCAAAAGACGTCCCACCGCCATTCTTCCGAACATTAGACCACCTTCCAATGTTAGACAATCTATTGTTATCTGTGCCTATGAAACTTCCTCCAACGAACAGCTCGTGATCTGCTCCAACACTCGCACGGACGGCGCCCAGGAAGCCAGTGGCAAAGGAATCAATTCGGGCAGGGGCTCGTACGAATGGAACAGATGCAATATTTGGAACAGATGGAACAGGGCCAGGTCCCAGACATGCTTTCTTCAACTTTTGGTATGTCATGTTCTCTATAGAAAGCTGCATTGCAGTTGAGTTGAGGATGTAAATCGTACGGCACAAGGCATCGACACTCACGGCACCATCCCTTGATGCATTGCAAAACATTTGAACTTCTGTAAAATTTAAACCTAAGATAACCGTGCTATTGTTGGCAATGTAATTACACTCGAGCATATTTCGCAAATGAAGGACAAATTTCTGACGCACTGTCTCTGGTACTTGAGTCGAATTAGAAGCAACGGATGCATGCGAGGCCTTGATACCATCCATGTCATTTTCAATGGCCGAAGCATTCGGGCAGATGCTTGTGTTGGTCATGTTTGCTGCATTGAAGCAGAACGGTTCTTGAGCTGGAAACACGGGCAAGGGGGTTGATCCATTGAACAGTTTAACAACAGTCGGGACAGGTTGAGACTGCTCTTCATGTTGAGAGCCAATACCAATGAAGCCCGAACCGACCACGTAAAAATGAGGATATGCAATTGCCTGCCGAAGCTGACCAACTCGCGTCAGATTCTGCGACATGACGCTGGATCCAAAAGGATCACTCACGACGACTGCAATATCTTCAACTCCTGTACCTACAGGTGCAGCCACACAGATGAGTCTACCATCTGAAATGTACTTGGTGCTGCCACATGGTATGCCACCAATCAAAACCTGAACGTAGTCGTAAGTATCCGCATTGTAACCTCGGCTGGTCATGGATCCAAAGTGCTGTCCAATCAAAGTGACTGACGAAGTACCCGACACAGATCCAATGCCAGGAGAAACAGAGAAGATTCGAGGATGAGGAAAAACTTTCAAAGAAACCGTTTGATGCACACCAGTGTCGTTTCCACCAAAGGAAACCCCGCCATTATCGCGACATTTCACCGTCATCAGAGCATCGCCAAAGCTATCAGCGGCAGTTTCAAAAATAAATGTGCCCTCCCCGTCAACAACAGGCAAGGACGAAAATAGATCTGGGGCAAAGATATTCATCTCAACTTCATGAATAACGTGCTGCCATCGCTCGTGCTCTGGACCACTCGAAATGTTGACAGAAAAATTGTGTAAGCTTGAAGAGCCCCGGTTTTCAACAAGAATCACTTGATCTGGGTAGTTGCACGTAGGAGGCGTGTTCAAGTCTACGATATTAATAAGCATTTCCACAGCCTCGAATCCTGGAAAAGGCTCCGGGCCGCTGTTCTTTGGCAGTACTTCAGCACGCACGAAGCCAAATATGAAAGGCTTAAGCACGAACGACACGAAACCATAGCTGTCGATTTTGGGTGTCACATCGAATAATTCATCACATGTGAATTCTGGATATGATGGATTTGTGCAGTTGATTTTCAAGATCGTGAATGAAGTCTGGTACAACAAGTCCAGGGTCGCATCTCCTGAACCAGATCTGACTTTTGTGAAATAGGCATGCGTTTGCGAGATATTGTGACCACGCTGCTCTTCAGAAACAACCAATTCTTCTAATTTCTGGAATGACGGCTTTTCATTTACTGACACCACCTCAAGCTCGAAGCTCTGCGCTCGTCGACCCTCTCCTCCATTCAAATCTTTTCCATGTTTTTCCTCACTGTCATCCTTCCCAACAACAAAGACTGTGAATCGTCCAGACCAGTGATCTGCCAGAGTAAACGAAAAGTTTCGGGAATTTGATGTAAAATCGCCCAGAACTTCAAATTTTCGGAATAAATCAATACTGTTTGGGCGTGCACCCTCCAAGGTTTTCACCTGATAGAGCTCAAAAGAAACAGATTGACAAATCAGGTCCTCACCCGGCAAACAGTTCTTCAAGGCTCCACAAAAACACTCACCATCACCTGCGTTCACTCCTTTGATAAAATGCAGCTCAGTGTGACTTCCAGAGCTCGCATTCACTGTGATCTTGGTAGACATTTCAAAACGAGGCGCTACGTTGCGCTGAACAATATCAAAGTCAACGGTAATTGGAGCAGACCTTGAGTTTGAGCCTGTGAAAACATTGCTCTCGCCTGTATCAATCGCAAAAACTCTCATTTGCACCACGCCACGGGCTTGCGGTTTGATGCCAAATTGAGCGACCCCAACAGCATTTCCAGTGTCCTGATCCTCACCCATGGAAAGTACAGGCTGCCTCTCAAAGTTCACTCGAGGGTTTTTGTAGACCTTAGAACCCTCTCTTTTCTCAAAGTCACATGTTGGTGAAATATAGCACGGATTATAGTCTGTCGTGAAAGACACAAAGTTACACCCGAGCGTACTGTCGCAAATTTTTTGGCATTCCTGTACCGCCTCAAATAGGTCTGAAAACGTGAATCTATTGAAGGCTGTATTTGTGAGAGTGCGCTCCATTTTAACTCTTTCTGCACAAGCATATTTGCTCGTGACAGACCAATACCACTCATATGTGAAAACAAAACTCGGAGAAGCTCTCTCATTTTCAGCACCAGGACTGAGTTCGTGTGCAAAGATTGCAGATTGGTCGACACCAGAATTTTGCACCAGCTTGATTACAATTGGTTCGAAAGTTGGTGCGTCATTTACAGGTACAATTTCAATAGCAAACTGAATCGGGATCGACGTATCGACTCCACCATTCAATCTTCCAAAAAGAGACAATTCTTCTGGATCGCCCGGAGGATAATTGAGCGGATCTGCATACATAACCCAATCACGGTAAAGACCATCGTCGTGCAACTGAACAGAAAACGTAGAGAATCCATATTGATTTGGGGCAGACTCGAAATGTAAGGTACCATCATTAGAAATTCTCGGGTGTGATGCAAAGAGGTTGGGATTGTTCGACGTAAGGTTTGAAATTGAGAATGTAACATCTTGACAGGGTAGCGCGCTTGTTCCAGCCACCGTAAATACATCCTCGCTGGTAGCCCAAATCGGGTGCCCGGTGCATCGCATTTCATCGGGTGGCAGTCCAGCTTGGACGACGACTCTCAAGTCACGTAATTTCACATGTCGAGCTCCGCCTAATCCAATTATATTTTGGTGTAAATTCGATAGGGAAGATATCCCATCAGTGTCCTTAAATGTCTGTTTGTAAGTCAGAAGTATTTCATTTCCGACTGAATCTGCACTGCTAACCATCTGGATTATTGCAAGAGTAGAATCCTGCGGAGATATGACGTATCCTGTCGGATTTGGACCAGGAGATGCAACTACCGATACAGGACCCGTAAGCCCAGTGACACTCTCGAACGAAAAGTCGTAGAATATCGCACCGCTCTGACGTGTTGTCATTACGAGGATCAGTTTGCTCCCGATGTTGGCTGCATCAACCCTCACAGCACCTGCAGAAATGAGTCGTAGGGCTTGAGACCTGACCATAGCTTCAGCATCTGGCACAGGATCTTGACGTAGCGCAAAACTTGTCGAATTTGTGAGAGACAAAAGTTCACCAAACATCCGGTTTACTGGGTTCCACTGAATAACTGCTGACTTGGGTTGGTCAGAGCGAGACAGGCAAGCACCCGTTGGACGTGCAATGTCACACAGACATTGAGCGATTACCAGGTACTGATCCCCGTCCCATTCGAAAAATCCGAAATCGCTTGCTGCTATTGTCGCCTGCACTCTCAGGACTGAGGTACTATCCGAAAGCGAGACAGAATAGAGATCATCAAGACTCTGATGCAATTCATAGATCTCTTCTCTAGGGTTCCACTTGTAGAGTGCTGAGCCTTGCTTGAAATATGAGGCGTTGTACTCGTTTGACCATGGTGCCTCCATCTGCTTTCCATGTGCTGCTATCGCCAAGAACTGATCATCACGGATACTGAATGTAATTACACCAGAAATACCAACACCAGGTAAACTCTGAATTTCCACGAACACTCCCACGTTACCAGTCACAAGGTTTGGACTACTGGCATACTTGTAGACCATACAACTCGAAGAAACGTTTCCACCGTCCCCAAAATTCGCGATGACCAAAACATGCATTTCGCAGAAACCGAATTTGGTCTCAGCACATGGAAATGTCCAAGTAGCCGTGTCTACATCCAAGGCTCCCTCTGTTGGAATGATTTGGAAGGTCTCGAAACCTATCCCCTTTGCTTCTTTTCCATCCGCTAGCACGGTTGCGCCGTATATCTGCCATCGATAAATGATGGAAAACCAGCCATGACCATTAGCAAAAGGCCACCAATATGCTACTGCAAGATAAACGACGTCATTGATTATGAAGGATTCAGCTCGTCTCCCAGAAATAATAGTGCCATTCGAATACTGCTGCCATGGTGGAAGAGGCTCTTTTATACCAGGTATGTAGAATCTTTCTGTACTATCGCAAAGACCCATTTCAAGGCAATCCGGCGGTAAATGCGAGCCGTCTGGAAGCTTGAAAGTAAGCTCATTGAAAAACACAAACCGAGTTTCTACTGGATCGTACCTGTACACAGAAGGTTTGCCAACGGCTGAAACAACAACAAGGAAATCCCACTCAACACCGTTGATGTCCATTGTGCGGAAAAATTCAAAATCCGAAACGTTCTTGGGACCATCAAGGCTTTGAAATTCGATAAAGTGATCGAATGAATATTCATAAATATAAACCTCCGAGATGGAAGAATTGGTGCAGTTTGTTGCGATACACTTGAGAAAGTCCGGCATGTATGCAACAGCAAAAAGGACCTTCTCGCCGATGAATTCGTGAGAAACACAAGTGACGGTATCACCTATTCCCTCCTGGCCCGCTTTTGATGGAAATTTCCCCTGCAAGAACGAATTTGGAGTCGAATCGGATGAAGCGTCGTTCTCATATTGATGGAAACGAGATACGAGTCTCTCCCCATTTCTCACGTGCTCTAGGTACTGCAGTCCTCCTTCTTGCTCACCAGAATTGATACGCTTGAAGACACTGACAGCTTGATCAACGAAGCTGCCTGTGAAAATATATTCATTCCCAACATGCAATGATCTCACACCTCGAAGACCATACGTCGTACCTTCAGCAGAAATCCCTAGATCTTCACGTATTGTCAGGCTTCCATTCTGATTTATCACGAAGATGTTGATAGTGCCACCTTTACTGGAGGAGCTTACGCTGTAAAGTTTATTCCCAGATATCGAAATGTCACCGAGACCCTCGAGTACGCCGTCACGACCCAAAAACGATAGTTGTGGGTTGAAGAACAAGTCGTCGGAAGCGCGTTGAAATACCTGGATCGCAAGGTCACCATAAGCAGCAACGTATACAAATGATTCGTCTGTGTCAGGGTTGACTCGACTGAGAACACGAAGCGGAGTTCCAAGGTTGCGGATATTTTCGTTACGTGCCCGGTAGAGGAGCGAAGGAGTAATACCGTTCAAGTGATTACCGAATACAAGCAAATCAGCCTTACTGGGGATGGGAAAATGAAGTGCTGCTTCAGCTGAGCCTGTCAGAATATTTTGACCACCTGCTGTATCCCTTTGTCTGGTGCTGCCGTCAGTTTGACTCAACAACATCGTCCCGTTCCATCTATACATTGTAGAGACAGAGCCAACCTGCGTAACGACAACGTACGAAACTTTGTTGGAAACGAAGGGTTCGAGAGACGTTGCAGCTCCACGTGTTCGAACATCTTGAACATGGACAAGGAGCTTTGAGCCAAGGTCCCACCGATACAAAGGTGATGTGGTTTCACACGCAAACATCACAAATGTTGTATCTTTACAGTCAGAGATGCAAACAGGGGCTCTGCCAGGCCCAGGAACACACGTAGGCTCGCACCAAGGCATTGCCCAAGCATTCACAGCTTGAGCACCACGAGTATTGAAAGACTGATACATTTCAGCCTGAATTGTTGTACCAACTTCTCGGAGCTTGAATAAAACAGATTTTGTGGAAAGCATTTCAGTACCCGCATCAAGATACACAGACATGGCAAGATACACAACATCATCCTTTGTGAAGCTGGTAATGTCTGTGGCAGCCTCGACTGGCAGATCAACACGACTTTGCAAATTCATGGGAACGGTCTCACTACGACCAGGAATGTTGGTCCAATCAGGATCCTGTTGCACATATTTTATGGGACCTGCACGCTCTGGTAAGCCATGTGTAGGTGGGTAAATTCTTGCTCTCTTTCCAGCACGGCACAATCCACGCTGATGTCCTTCGCAGCTTATTGCATCACTTTCCCCGACACACAATTTGCCATGGTTTTCTCCCCCCACACATGCATAACTTCCATGTGCTCTTGAAATATGAATGCATTTGTCCCACGCTCCAAGATCACACGTGCATCCACCAGAAGCCCAACTACTCTCCTTCCATGACACGTTAAAACCCATTTCAACCTCGACTGAAATTTTTGGAAGGCTCGAATACGACTCTCCATGTTCTTTAAGCTGCATGCGTTGCACTGTTCCATTCCTGGATAACTCGAATGCAGCCCTGAATCCATGTCCACCAGCATCCGGCGATCCTGCAATCCTAAACCGCGGGTATGTTGTGTTGGATTCGGCGATCAAGCAAGATGGCCAGTCAGACACAGCGCCTCCTGGCTGGATGCACTCACAGGTTGACCCTGGAGTCGTCAATGAAACTGCTGGTGCATCAAGATTCCCTGCAAAAAGACCAGCTACGTCTACAGCTATGGCCAATATATTTCCACCAGACACATCAACTTTTGATACCCGCGCCTGAAACCCTCCACCCATCAAGTCGGCATTAGAATATGCGAAGGAGTCGTCCACAACACAATTTCGGCTTGTAAAGCCCGGGCGAAGAGACAAAGCATGGACCAATCTACTACATCTTATTTGTGTTTGCTCTGAAAACGAAACTGTCGTGATTGTCTCGTCCATGGTCTTGTTGTCAAGGGGTGGTGGGTACGTCAGAATTACATCATGATCTGCCTGATAATCTTCTCCAGAATTAGCAATTTGATTATTCACGTCTACAATCCTACCAACTGTGCCATTAGGCAACCCATATGCAGGGCCATCAACACGGAATTTTGCCGAAAAGGCACCATTGCCACTACAATATTGCGCGGGGCGATTACATACTAAAGTAATCACTCCGTCTATGTAGCCTCTTCCCTGATCAGCAATAAACAGGTGTGTAATTGGAATGCCTGGCTGCCATCTGAAGAAGGCTGAATTCTCAGCAAAGCTTGCCAGCGCTACATACGTCTTGTTTTGGATCTGAAAAGAATGGAATTTTCGAGCCCCCTTGGTCTCAAAACTTTGAATGGGGGTTGTGATTCCTTCTTGAAGACTGTCCATTCTGATAATACTGGAATGAGTGACAAGAGAGTTGCCATCCCAGAAATTGGCAACAAGTAGATATAGAATGTCATTTGACTTGATGAAGCTAATTGATGAAGCCCCAAGTACAGCCAATTCAGGAACATTTGTGAACGGATATGCTAGACTTTCAAATGTGCCTTTTCGTGATTTTGATGCAGAGAGCAATCCATAACTAGTTCGTCCGTATGTTAAAGAATATCTTAATTGCAAATTCTCATTTACTTCGTCCACTTGCATCAGAGTCGACTGAGTGAGAAGATTTATGCGTATTACTGTCCCAGACACGGCATTAGAGACTTTCCAGACTCCGGTGCATGGGGCGCCTGCTGGAACATTACAGCATTCACTCTTAATAATCCATTGAGTATCAAAGTTTTTCCGGAGAGGCGAGCCACTTTCGTAGAAGCCACATTCGCTTCGGAAGCAGGCCCGGCTCCAAACGTAGTTATACTTGTCCTGGCCTTTCTTTTTCTCCATAATGGAAAGCACAGCTGACGTGTATCTATAAGAAAAGTCTGCGGGCATTTGACAGAATAATGAGTCGGTATACCCCATTCCTTTCGAAACTTCGTCAAGGACTGAAGCAGTGGAAGGATTAACCGAACACGGCACATCAAAATACTTTGCAGAAAGTTCAAAGGGAGTTTTCAAGGCACGATTGGTAAACCGGGCTTTGTACTCGTTGGATGATAAAAATACGCCCAAAACCTTGACTGTATCACTAGCGAGGCGTGAATCTCGAACACGGCGCGTGTCAATGTAAGTGACATCCGGAGACATCTGAGGTGGATTAGCATCACAACTAGGATACTTGGGGTTGCTCTGGCCATTCGAATTGTACCAGTACGTATCGGGTGCGACCGGATATTTTCCTTGCAGCATGCTGAATTCTTTTTGACGCAATATAACATATTCTTGTGAAACAGCTTTCTTGTACAAACGTGCGTGCTTGATAAAGCCCACATGTGATGTTGAGACTCCTGGCTGACCAATGTTTGGTAAAATTCCTATGGTAACAGGAGTCTTACGACCTGGAGGCGCATCGTCTCCTTGAAAGCAGGCCTTGAACTCTGTATTCGAACCGCACGCAGTCCCAGCCGGTACAGTTTCCCCACGGTGGCCCCCAGGCAATGGGGGACACGGACAATAGCCAGGGCAGGTATGGTAGGCAGCAGCGTAGATGATGTTTCCACAAAAAAATGCTTCGCACACTGCTTCTTTATGCTTCAAGGTCCCGTTGACATAAATTGAGGCATATTTGCCGTCATATACAGCAATAAGGTGTATCCAATCGCCTGGAGATACAAAGTTGCTGGGCGACGTCCATCGAATGTTCGTCAGAGTCCCCAACCCTGGTCCGATTCCAAATTTCAAATTTCCATTTGTATCCATGGGATCAATTGTAGCAAACTTGGTTGCATCCTTTGCATTTTCTGCGACAGAAATTTTAAATGACAGAATTATTGGTCTATTGCCGTTTTTATCAGCTACTTGCCCGAACATCCAATCCAGCCGCCATCCTTTCTGGCACCCGCAGTTTCTAGGGATCGTGGGATTAGCACACCGCGTGGTTTGTGAAGATGACATCAGCGGGTGTTCAGATGCGGATCCTTCTCCTGTAGAGAACAAAATTTCTGCCGTCATTTCACTGAGCGGCAGTTTGGATGTTGCAGGGTTTCCATCGACGAGCTCATCTATATCATCAGTTATGAAAGTACCGAAATTAACCAAAGCATCTACGCTGAGGGACTCTATTCCATCAGCAGATGCGATAAAATTTGTGGCGCTTAGCCCAACTTCTGCTGGCGTATCCCAATCGGTATCGGCTTGGCAATATACATGACTGCCAACCAAAACTGCAGCACCAAGGTAATTTTTTTTGTCTCTGAAAGTCGCAGGTCCAATCTGTCCTGCAACCTTTTCCAAACAGCTACTCGTAATACGATCGCGCCTGTACGTGCAAAATGCACCTTCACACTTCACACTCTGCTTTAAGCCATTTGGAAGATTAGCATCAAACTGATTTACGTGCATTGTCCCCAATGCCTCGGTATTGTAAAGAGATGCGGAGTCAAAATCCCAATGCCCGACCACACTATCCCATTCCGGGTCCCTCAAATATGAAGTGTTCTGCAAAAAGTTATCATTTTCCCATATATGATCACACCCAGAGGCAGATAGCACGTAACGATCGCCATCCACATCGAATTTCTGTAATCCACATACACCGGCCATGCTATTTACGTTTCGTATTTGACCTCGAAACTGGGCTGTGTCTGGATCAAGCGACATTTGCGTGGAAGGTTCTAGAAATCCCTTGAAACGTAAACGATCTTCACCCGACGTCCTGCGATCTACGAACGACACATCTCCACTTGCGTTGAGTGACCACAGGGATACTGCATTACTCTCGGCTTCAGCCACCACGACAAATCTGTCAGATGTTACATCGTAATCTGCCGCCATTTCTAACCCTGGTTTCGATAAAACGGGCTCTGGCTTCACACCTCCAAACGAAATCTCACCATTATACACGTTACCATTGAATAGCAATTCTGAGGCTGTTATATAGCCATTAGCCGTCGATATACCAGATGCAAAATTCGAAATGTTCTGGTTGCCTGCGTCTTCAGCACACGAACTTTTGCCATCGGACTTGTGGAGGTTTTGAGCTGACAAGCTTGATCTTCTTGATAGTTTGCAATGGCATCCGCGCTTACAGCATCGATGCAAGTACAATCCACATCCAGCAGTGCACAATCTACATCCCAAGAAAATCGGAATGCCGGCGCAACATCGACTGGTTCCACTTGTAGCCTGGAGCAAACCCGTTGTGAAAAGTCTTTTCCCACATCTTCAATTGTGCCCCGACAGCAACTCTCGCTCTTCTGCAATCCAGATTGGCAAAGTGCGCAAGTCGAAAAGTCGGTGTCAGAAATTGTTCCAGAGTTATCCTTGGCAGTGAAGCAGATCGTCGACATCCCGCTACACCCCTTACACAACTGAAAGGTAAGCAAACCAGATGTGTCCATGCGTGGCAGCATTATAAAAAGATTTGGGTTAGATGCAAACTCGAATGTGAATTCTAATGATTGTGACTCACAATCTCCAGGCAGTGAGGCGCACTCCCCATTCTCATTATCGGGTCCAGCATTTTGTGTAGCGATGAGCCCTTGAAAAGCCTGTGGTTCCGGATTCTCAAACAGAAGTAAATCAACTATCAGAGTGGTGACCGGTGCGTCGTTAATGGGTAAAATTTCAATGCGAATTGACTGCATGGAACTATTCACACCGCCCAATTCCGTTCCTCCGCTATCCACCAGCGAAATATTTGCTTGAGTTGTACCAAACACGTCAGGTTGGGGCACAAAACTCAGAATACCTTGATTCCCTTGTCTTTGAATGGAAGGCAACACAAGGAACATGTCAGGATCATTCACTGCCACACTGAACGTCAGCTCTTGAAATTCCTCGAATGGTCCTTCATTCACGCTAACCACAACAACATGTTCAAACGGAACATCTTCAAAACTGACAATGCGATTGGGAACACGGAAAGTAGGGGCTTCATTGAAGTTGACTACTTGAATGGTAAACACATGCATGACTGAATCACGCTGAGCATTTCCATCCAACCCAGGCTCACTAGGAAGATCCCTCAGTTGTATATCGAATGAGGCCAATCCCGTCTGAAATTTGTTTAGCATGAAACTCAGAGTACCATTTGATGATACAGTGGGCATCACAGCAAATAAAATCGAAGTAGCTGCTGCATCGTGGGCTGTTACAGTGAAAGTGATGTGCTGTACTTCGCATGACAATGGCTGGGTTTGACACAATTCTGCCGTGCCATCCTCATACGGATCACCTGCTGTGATACGGCTGGCGAATCCAGCTCGAACATGCCGCCTAGGTTCCCGACGGTCGCATTTGGCACCAGAAAGACCTTCCCAATAAGCCACAGTGGATGTGCAGCCAGAATCTTGCATTATTTTTACTTTGGGAGGAATATGAAAGATCGGAATATCGTTTCTAGCATTGAGGAGAACCATTAAATAATATCGCGTGCTATCGACTGGAACTGGGGCTGATAGACGACCATAGGTGAGAAAAGAAGGCTCCTGCAATCCTGCACTGTCCTCCAAGATAACTTCGAACAATTGGTTGCTCCAACGTCCAGGACCACTCCAAGTACGAACGTCCGCACTCCCACGGCTGCATTGATGCATCGGCCCTTCAAAGGTCAAGGTTGCACTGGAACCGGTCGACGCACTCAGGTCAACCCACAATGCACGTGCCTCACATTGGGCATCACTCAACAACACACTAGAGTCTCGGCACATTGCTTCCACGCACTGCAGCACCGGAGATCCCGAGAGCATATTAAATTTGAATCGAATATTTTGACTCTGTTCATTCCACTGACCTGCCTTGATGTCTGTAAAAACTTCAGAAAATTTTGCAATCCCATTGCTGGTATCTTCGCTTCCTTCGAGTAAAATCAGGGCGGGTAGGTCCGTCGCACGACCCAAAAACTGAACAAACATCGTCTGCGGTGAAGCACTGGGATTTAGCCAGTCAACACTGAATTGTGGTTTGAAGTTTAAAAGTGGAGGACTATTGACTGGTAAAACATGAATTGTCAAGTTAGAATGAGTCACTTTGCTCCCGTCTGTAAGCACAATTGAAAGGACCACCATACCATTGCGATGTGGACGAAGAGTGTAACGGAGAGTACCATTTTGCAATAGTTCGAAAGTCTCGAACAGTACGATTGAATCTTCAGTAAAAAATGTTCCATCCTGTGGTGCCAAGGAGGGGTCTGTATCATTGCATTCTGGAACACATACGAGGAGAGGCTGCATTATGAACGAAATAGTCTGAGAGATTTCGCATCGTCCTCCAGTGATATTCACTGCCAACGGAAAAGGATCTTTACTGCCTTCCAGAAGGAAAATAATATTTGCGACACTGAAGTCAAAATGTGGTTTATCGTTCACGTCTTGCACGATGAGGAGCAGTGTTTGCGAAGAAAAATCCACACCACCATTATACGTACCGCCGTCATCTCGCAACGTGATGCTAACGTTCATTTGGCCACTATTACATGCTCGAAAATATAGGCGACCATTTACATCCACTCTCATCCATGCCAAACTGTCGAACCTCCAACCAATTTCGTCATCGAAGCAAGCAAATGGTGAGCAAGGAGGTCCGGCAGTGATGACTTCGAATGACAGTCTCTGACGTCTCTCTTCTTCAAACGATGTGTGTTGCCCGCAGACACCCCCGCATTCCAATGCTGATCCCAATTCCACAACATTGTTGAGGCATTCAGAACCACCATTTGAAACATCGGCAAATGTGAAATTTTCGTATTCGGTGTCTTCAAGCATAATGAACGGTTCTGGTATACAAAAAGTAGGGGGGTTATTGATTTGCTCCACAATAATTGTGAAAAACGTATCTGCCTGCGATCTATTGTGTGGTGGACTTAAATCCAAACCATCTTCCAGTTTCACTTGAAACTTTGCAACTCCGTGACGATCTGGTTTTTGTGAAAAAATCAGGGTTCCATCTTGACCTTGATATTCAATTCGAGGAGGATCTACAAACAAATCATCCCGACCACTCACCTGTGTCACGCTAAAGGTCAGTTGCTGACCAACAGGATAACCACCTCCAGCAGCAAGATTAAATGCAAACCCAGGCTGTGACCACTTGCCAGGAGATGGTGATGAAGATGAAGCAAGAGAGGGATAGTATGCAGAAATTGTCTCTGAATTTAAGTTTTCTGGAATAATCAATTCTTCTGTCAATGAAAAGACGGGCAAAGGCATTATGCGTAAGATCAAAGTACGTGATGAGTTGTCGACACCATTATTCTGGATTCCACCGCTGTCCTTCAGTGTCACTGTGAGATTCAGCTCACCCGACCTTGACGGCCGAAGTTCGAAGATCAAATCTCCTGTTGGACTGATCTCTGGAGCAGACAAAAATACTGTCAGATCTCCACGAGAGACTGTTACGCTAAACGTGATAGTTTGGCCAATGGTGCCAAGACCCCAACAATCCCCTGTTTGCCTCACTGGAGGCCTCTGACACACATCCTCAGAGCGGATTGCCGGAGCACACGCCTTGAAAAAGCTCGTGTTATCTAAATCGCTCTCCATGCAGCAGAAAGTCTCGCTGCCCGTATACGGCATATGGCACTCGGGTGCGCCAACAGAGATAATTGTTACATATGCCGGATACCAGTCCGCTTCACCAAATCCAAAGTTCTGGAAGGTGGTGAGGAGTGGTGGTAACTGGAAAAATGGAGCATCATTGACCATTTGCACCAACACATCTGTAACCGCCTGAAAGCGTCCTCCGAAGGAGTCCTGGACGATGATGTCAAGAGATGCCATACCAAACTGACCTGCCACTTGAGAAATCTCCATGATGTGCCTGCAGTATCCCCAAGTACTCGCTTCTGTTTGACACCAAGGAGACTCCTCGTTGGAAAAGGTAGTGCAATTTCTGTACGAAACACCGTTATAGATGAAAGGAAATTGACACAGACTTCCTTCAGGGGCATCGCCACCTGTTGTGACAGTGAATATGCCGGCAGCGTACAAGGAAAGATCACTGCTCTGGACCTGAAACCTAATAGAGTCTGAACCAAGATTTTTGGACACATCAGGGTCCACAAACTCCCACGCAGCTCCCGAACTACTTGAAATCCACGTATGTGATAAATCTATGCGTGTAACTGTATGATCTCTAGCACCCTCGATCAGATGAATAGTTGGAAGAATTACGGTAGGAACATCGTTTACAGCAAGGACTGTAACATTCAAGGTCACGGAGGTGCTACAATTGCGAAGATCAGTACCCGTCAAGGTTACGACAATTGGGATGTTTGCATATCGATTTGAACACTCCCAGAAATTCGTACTGTTGCATGTGTGCACATCTTGAATCGTCTGCACGATCAAATTAGTTCCGTTTACGTTTACCTTTAACTTGGATTCATCGCTGGATCGAGAAAAGATGCTGACCACATCGTTTTCATATGTGCATGGCCTTGTCTCTAAAAGGGTGTAGCAGTTGTCAACATCTCCAAAAAGAGTCGACAGGTCTATTTGACCGGCTTCATCTTCATTCAGAATCAATCCCTTCGGTCTCATATACACCGTACTATGGCTTCCAGATGACCTTGTATTGCACTTTTTGATGGCTTTCCGACATCGGTCTCCTATGGTTTGAAAACTTATTGCCACACATTGCACGTCTTTAGTGCAAGCTTCCTGACATTGCTCTAAGCTGACTGAAAACTTGTCAATGCCAGGGAATGTCACAAGCGTGCCAACTGGTACCTGTCCATCATCGCAGTACTTGCCTGTATCCTTTTGCCATTCTTCCTGGTTCAATGGTGTCTGCACAAAAGGAGCATCAGCTATCGATGAGATTTCGATTTCAATTACTGTCGTCGCGTTTGCACCAACCAAATCACTTGCAGTCACAAAAAGACGGACCGCCCCATTTTGATTCTCCAGGAAGGACAGCCGAAGGAGGTGGCCATCAATCTGCGTGTCAACTAGAAAAGACGGTTCACTACGAACCTCGAACGTCAACAAATCCACCTCTGCCGACTTGTCATTCTGATCTTCCATATCTACGTCAGAAATGTATGAAAGAAGGTTCAACGTCTCATCAGATTCATCTTCGCTAAAATTAAGCTTCAGATTAGAACCCGGCTTAGTCACTAAATATGGTGCATGATTTACGTGCTTCAACCACACTGTAAGAGGCGGATCAGACCGATGGCCTGCGGAATCCACTGCAGTGACATTCACATAGCCATGTCTGTGAAGCCCTGGTGTCAGAATCAAGGTTGCATTGTGCCCAGCTGCATTATTTACAGTGCAATTTAGCATATTAATGTTGCTGCTGGTCACTGTCAGCATGTCATTGCCCGGAACCCACATATCAGCATCAAAGAACACCTCAGATAAACGTTTCACTACTGGAACAACCAGGCAATCTGGCACCATGCATGGGCCTCCATCTTCAAGCAACATCAAATGCTTTCTATATTTGTACTGGACCTGAGGCACGTCATTGATCGAAGAAATTTTCACACTGACATTCTGAGATAGGTTGAAGACCCACGGTGCAACCTGATGTAAAGTGACTTCAATCACAGCATCACCATTAGCAAATGTGGTATTTAAGATCAAGGTACCGTTCGTGCAGTAAGGTCGGCAAATCATTTGCACTGTGGGTGCAGTGGCAAATAGACAAGGCTTGCAACTGCCAAATCCGTGGGATTCGACGCATTGTGCATTCAATGTATCACAGACCGCACCTTGATCTCCAGCGATCCAGTCAGTGTGGATTTCTGGAATCATGTACTTTAGTATACGGACCGAAACTGACAATTCTTGAAAACCCTGTTTCGAAAAGGTTGACTTATCGACAAATATGTCCTCAATTGGATGAAAATACTGACTACTTTCGAGAATCTCGAGATTATTGGCCATGGTGAAAGAAATTTGAGTTTCACCATTCCCACCCCTAGAGTAAAGTCGTGGTTCACTACCGAGGTGAACAATGGCTTGTTCTCGCAACCGCTGAGCAACTTGTAACAGATCTGCAATCGAATCACCAATAACTTGAACACGAATGAACTGAGCTTGTAAAAGCCGCCGTGTCATGCCTCCAGACGTCCCAGAAAGGTCGGCATCACCTATGATAATCCTTGAGACATCAACCTGAGCAGCAGAGGCAGCAATTTGTCGAATCTGAGTCGAACTGAGGAGAGCAAGATTGGCAATTTGTAATTCAACTTCGACTTGTCCCACCAGTATAATAAGTCTGACATTATATTGTGTTCGACCGAGATCGCTGTCCTGCAGTGTAATGTTCATTACAGCAGTTCCTGAGCATGTTCTTGTACAGGACCCACTGATACCGAAATCAATAGTTCCATCAGATGCAATTTTTGGAAACTTACCCCCAGCAAAGAGAAGCCAGTTATCGACAGAAATGTGGAAAGTAATGTTCTGCATTTGCTCCCACGGCCCTGCAGACACATTGGCCCAGCTAGGAACAATACTGAAACTGCCATCGTCTGATACTGCAGAACAGCAGTTACCACTCTCACATACATCCCAGCTCTGGGAGGGCCCTGGACATGGACTGCAGCACTTGTCTCGCACCATCATGTAAGGTGCCCGAGGTGTCGCGCCAGTATTCGCCCACAGCCAGATTTCAGCAGGCAGCCCTATGGTCGGATCAGTGTTCACTGCAATTATTCGAATGGTGAGAGTGCGAGGGACACGCAAATTCTTTGCGACAGACACCCCGCCCTCGAATACTCCCCCACTGTCCTGTAAAGTGACATTATAAGTTGCCTGACCCCACCTATAAGCACCAACAGAGTATTCCAGTGATCCTGTTGTTGTTATGTGAGGCTGTTCTGAGAAAAGCGTCGTGTTTCCATGCAAATAAATCAATTCAAATGTGACAAGCTGATTAGCTTCATCAGGAGGTCCTTGGAATAGACCACCCCAAATACCATGACTAGCAAAATTTGGTATAGAAAATACAGAATCTTCGATTGTTTCCAAGACCACGTACTCGGCTGTCATGTTAAAAGAAGGCGCATCATTGACAGGAACAACAACCATAGTAAAATTTAATTGTCCCGAGGTGTCTTTGTGTTCATCAGCACCACCTCCCGAGTCCTTCAGCGTCACTGAAAACGTTGCATTGCCATTTGCATTAGCTACCAGAGCAAAACTTAGAGTACCATTTGGAGTCAATGAAGGCTGTACGTCAAAGAGATCTTGACTACCCCCAACTCTGATTACGGTGAAGGACAAGGTCTGCCACTCTTCTGTTGAACGAAACAGAGAATCCGAGTAGTACAGTCCAAACTCGGATGCCTCAGGAAACAATCCTTTTGAGATATTAAACACAAATTGTTTGATCAAATGGGTTTGTGAATCTTCCAGCAGACGAAGCTCGTTTGGGATTCCAAATGAGGGTTGATAATTCACATATTCAATTTCGATCGTGAAATTCCTCCAAGCTGAAAGTGCTCCATCCGACATTCTGATTCTGAAGCGAACAGTAGTGTTGCCAAAAAACCCTACTGCTGGCTCAAAGTGCAAAGTGCCCAAGGGGTCAACTGAGGGCTGTACCTCAAAATGTGCAGGTGCAAATGCCTCAGTCTGGAAGTTGAGTGTTGTCGTCAGAGATGTTGTTGATGAAGAACCTTCTTTTACGACTCTCTGCGGGTCTGCAAAATACTCCACCATCATAAAACCATCACCGGAAGCGAAATTTCTGTGGGTTACAATTCTTTCGATATTCAAGAATGTCGGAGATGCACCTGTACTTGGAAAAGTGATGGAAAACAGTCTGGGCTGAGACGTGTCATGCCCACCGTACATGTTCCCTCCGTTGTCCTTTGCTACAACCTCGATACTCGTCCTGCCTGCTTTCAGGTCAGCAGGAGTGAACGCAAGATTTCCATCCGCCGCAATTTTGGGCTGCACTTTGAAGAACGACGGCACCATCGCGCGGACTTCAAAGATTACTTCCTGTGTATCCTCATCAAGTGCAATCGCATGGTCTGAAAGCACACCTTTGTATATTGCTCGAGTCCAGTTCGGCACAACATAACCGCCATCAGAGTGCAATGAAAGATCTTGGATTTGAATATTCATCCCCAGAAATCCAGGTGCATGGTTGACTTTTCTGAAGTGGTAATGTTGCTGAGGGAGGACGGCGCTCCAATCAGGAGAGCCCACAAATGGTCTTATCGCCGATATGAGTGTCAAATTTGCATTTCCATCATAAATTTCCCCATAATCAGCCCATGAGATAGACGACCATTGCGGTGTTGTACAAGAGACAAGAGATGTTGACAGCATGGTACCATTCACCTGCATCGAGACATTTTGACCTGTAAAGAGGCATGCATACATTAGCATTGATGGCGGAATCGCGGTCGATAGCGAAAGGTTGACTTTGTCCCAATCAGAAGGGCCTCCAAAACCAGCCCCACGAATCAAAACCTGCGCTCCTCCCAATTTGCTACCAAATGTTGGTTCTACACTCTCAACCTCAGGTACCAAGAAAAGTACAGTCTTGCTGTCCATAGGCAGCACGCCAACGCCTTCCAGATGAAGTTCAATTGAGACCTTCATTGCGGCAAGTTCCCAGCGAGGCTGCAAACAGATCAAATTTGAATCGGAAAGAACAGAAGCAGCAGTCAAAAACCAGGTGTCGTTTGCCACCAATCGACAGGAAACTTGCTGGTCAGGACGAAATCCAGCCCCTACGAAACTCAAGCCGTTGCCTCCTCCCACTACATTCTCGACTCCAAGCACAGTATGCCAAGTTGGAATTACTCTGATCGCCCACTTTGCAGCTTGAAGTAACCAGACCTGGGAGTATGGCGCTTG
>Ga0105055_10001032_pt1 | contig 45457 bp, 41 predicted proteins | sample BON03_FD_78090 | JGI IMG/M metagenome (GOLD analysis project Ga0105055, IMG submission 78090) | Freshwater microbial communities from Lake Bonney liftoff mats and glacier meltwater in Antarctica - BON-03 | ecosystem: Environmental > Aquatic > Freshwater > Ice > Glacier meltwater | place: Lake... | reverse complement strand
GAAGCAGAGCTTCCTCCCCTGCTCCCCTCCTTAATTCTATATTCCCTTCCAATCCATCAATCCATAACCCAGCCAGCGTTGCACTTGACTTGGCAGCCCGTCCCTGACCGTTGGCGTTTAATGCGCCCTGAATAAGCGATACATCGCTGCCCAGCACGCGGTTGAGTGCTACAGAGCTGGCGGAGGGTTGCACAAAGTTAACGCTGTTGCCCGCACCGATGTTGAAGCTTTGCCAATCAGCAGCCATCTTGGCTGTGGCTTGTGTCACCGTCATGACCGTGCCGGCTTGGGCAATGGTGCCGCTACCGGCGACGACAGCGCCGCCAGTGGGCAATACGCTTTGCGCCCATGCGGTGCTACCCCAACCACCCAAACTACCAAGCCCAGCCAGTGTGGCAAGCAGTGCCGCGCGGCGGGCACTGCGCGCTACTTTGCCGGCGCTGCCTTTGCCTTGGGCTTTGCCGGTTTCGGCAACCGCTTGGTAGCAGGCGGTGGCAGCGTTCCAGACGATGCGGTGGACTTGGTTCATGATAGTTTTTCTGCGGGTGATGTACGGCTCAACCTCATTGATTGTTTGGGGGAATCAAGCCTGAAGAAAATCGTTTGCTGATAGGACTGAACGAAGGAGGGCTCTTATCGCGTCAGGGTTGCAGACTATGGGCCAAGGTTGATCCCGCCGCCAACGACAAAGACACGCATAAAGTCCGAGGTGTCGGTGCTACCAGAGGTAGACAAGGCAGCCAGCGCTACGTCCCCAGAGGAACCCGTTTCCGTAGGTGTGTTCGCCGTAGAATCGGGCACATGAACAAAGAGCATGGGTCCTGAGGTGGGATGTTTTTCCATAGAGCGCATTGTGAAAATCTCAGATCCGCCCGTTAGCGCGGCCTAATGGTGGCGGGGGAGTTTGGGAGAACCCCACCGAAACAAGGCCGCACGCGGCCGTGGCAATCGGGATAAGAAGGCGCCACATGACATTTGGGATAGTTGTCTTCGTCCGGCAAAGCTGTGTGGCGCAGCAGCAGCCGGGGTTCTGGCGAACGCGGGCAAATTGCCGCCAACCGCGAGAATTTTCAATGACAATCTATATCCAAATTCCGGTGAAGTGGAGGTTTGAGGGGGAAAAGAAGTTCGTCCGGCTTTTGAGGAAAACGAATGTTTATGAAGGGATCCAAGTTGAGCATCGGGGCTTCGGTCGAGGGGGGAGCCGCAGCCGATCAAACCAGGGAAGCGATACCAACCTGATGCACGCAAAAGGCCGTCTCACGGCCGACGGGTCCTCGCCGCAACAATCCAAACAGAAGTGGGTCAGTCTTGGTTGAACGCTGGGGGCCGGTTTTGTGCGAGCGCTGATACGCAGAGCAACGATCATGTCGGAGAATGACCTTGCGCTCACCGGATGCTGGCGTTTCATCCCGGGAACCCAACGGAGAGGTGCCCGAGTGGCCGAAGGGGACGGTTTGCTAAACCGTTAAACGGGTTAAACCGTTTCGGGGGTTCGAATCCCCCTCTCTCCGCCAGTTTCCTTCAACAGGGCTGAAAGCCCGGCGAGGAGCCGATCGATGTCCTCTTGGGTGTTGTAGGCTTGGATCGAGATTCGCAGGAGTTGGAGTCCGTTCCACTCCATCACGGGCAGTTCTACCTTGAACCGGTCATAGAGTTCGCGCCGCACCTTTGCGTTCGTATTCAAGTCGCTCCCGCTGCGCCCGGGCTTGGGCGCGCGCCTTCAGGTGCGCGCAGGCTTGATCCATTTTCCCCAGCAGCTTTTCGCGCCGGGCGATTTCCTACGGCAGCTTTTGTGGATCGTGGTCTTCCCGGTCGCTCGTCTCGGCTTGCTCCAGCAGTTCCTTCACGTCGAGTTGCAGTTGTCCACATAATTGGCCGGCGCGTGCGTAGGTCACGTTCTGGTCCTTCGAGGCACTCGCTTTGATGTGCGTGCCGTCCAGACTCACACTCCCGAGCGTGAGCAGCTTCAACTCCCGCACCAGCTCGTCCGCCTCCACCCAGTCCCGCAGGTCTGGCGGCAGCAGCATCGGCGTATCTCGATCTAGGTTTATGAATCGTGCGGCCATGCTTCTGAGCCTAACCGCCGGCGTTGGCATTTCCCAAACTTTTTAAGTCCAACAGACTCTTAAACGACGTCCCATCGTTGTGCCACTTGCCCGTCCCAAAAGTCGCGTAGCCCTCCGCCCAAAATACCCCGCCCAGCATGACGCGGGTTGCCCGGATGCAACTCGTGCCGTTCTGCATCGGCTCCGCCCCCAACTCCAATGCCTCCTGCGGCGCGCAACCGGTATGCAAAGCCGCGCAGCTCGGCCCGCAAACCGCCTGGTTCGCCCCGCCCATGATCCGTGCCCCTCGAAACAACACCCCGCCAGACGCCAACCCATCGATCACCGGCGTCCGCACGCCCTGCGGATCGATCACCCCCAAGCAATCATGCCGATGGTCATCCGCCACGATGAACACAACATTGGGTCGGGTCGGTTTTGGTTTCATGCAATTCTGCCGGGCTCTCCTTTGCCCACGTTCACGCCACCCTGACACCTCCAGCCACAACGGCACTCCAATTTTCCCGCTGGTGATACCCCTGCCTCTTGATTGAGATTCGGATCAGGAGCCCCTAAAATTGTCTTAACCGGGGCTAGTAGGCAGTAACCGATGATTGATCGTATAAAAGCTTGCTGCAAGGTAGGGACGGACCGCCGGGCCGTCCGGTTGGATCCACGAATGAAAGCCAGCTGTCCTTAGTCGCGGCGGTCCCAGCGGTCCCGCCCTACCTCAATCCGAAGGACTCCACGTTACTGCCTACTAGTTTTGGCTGATATGAGGCTCCCGCGTTAGTTTCAGGCTGGGTGCAGCGTAGTCGTAGGCGGGGATAATCAGGATGCCAACTACTTCACGATCCCGAAAGCCAGTTCGACCTTGATGAACGCGCCAACAGCGACGGGGAGAGAGGAGTAAAGTTTTCATCCCCTGAAAACACAGCCCATCCCGAAAAGTCACAGTTCGCCCGAGGAGGCGTAGTTTCACGCGTGCTCAGGAAGAGACTAGATCGACAGAAAAGCTACCCCGATTAAGCCACAGCTTGAGGTCTAAAAGACTCTGGGCGTTTAGCTGCGCATCCGGGGTTGGTTGGCGGAGATGATACCGCTTTGTCCGCATCGAGCACTTTGTTTGGTGGAATGGCCTCTAAATCATCAACCGCTAATACCTTGCGTTTGCGAGGAAGGTGTGGCCGCAATCAATTCTCAATCGGAGCCTGATACAAAAATATAACAACCAACTTTGAACGTTTTGACCCGAGTGGCGACTAAACAACCGACCCGCCAATCTCGGTAGGTCATAACCCTGCTAGTTACCCCATATGCAAATCATTGATACAATCATTGCGTTCCTGAAGAAGATCACGGAACTCGGCATCGCGCTTCTGGCCCTGACTGTCGTGCTCCAAGTGGTGTTTGGCTCCCCGGTGCCCTTCATCAATGTAGATGTAATCGGCAACCTCACCGGCATTGTAGCCACGCTGGGTTCAAGCGGTTTGGTCGGATTGATTGCAGTCGGTGTGCTCTACGCGGTGCTCAATCGCAAATAACCGACCTTGATTCATGCCCCAAGCCGCCGGCTCATGCCGGCGGCTTTTTTGTCGACATACCCGAATCTGGGATTACGCGCCGCTCGTGATCTCCAAACTCATTTCGCCAGCGGCAGTGAGGCCCCCAAAAGCCCCTTGGGAAGCGCCGCACGGCCGAACCCCCGTCGGATGGAGGGAATGTGGGGCTGCACGCGCCAGCTAAGCGGAAGGGAAAGGAAGGGCGAGCTCAAGGATGAGCTGAATGTTCAAATTAACGAACTCCCGCCCTCTTGGAAGGCAACCGCCAGTAGTATTGTGAGTGATGCCCGTGCTCAAGAGGCGGAGGGGCCTTTCGGCCACAGAAAAGGCGCGGTGGGTTAACGCGCCTTGAAATCTGCTAGACTGGGCGGCGTCACGCCACGCGGTTCACTTGATCGAGATCAATTCGACTTCGAAAATCAGAGTGGAAACCGCCGGAATCGGGCCTTGGGCTTGGTTGCCGTAACCGAGAGCGGAAGGAATGAAGAGCTTCCACTTCGAACCGACCGACATGAGCTGGAGACCTTCGACCCAGCCAGGGATCACGCCGTTAACCGGAAACGAAATCGTCTCGCCGCGCTTGACCGAGCTGTCGAAGACGGTGCCATCGACCAACGTGCCGTGATAATGCACTTCCACGGTCTGCTCTGCGGTGGGCTTGGCGCCGTCGCCCGCGACCAACACTTCGTATTGCAGTCCGGAATCCGTCACGACGACGCCTCCTGAGCCCTCGATTGGGACCGAGCCGGAGAAGACTTCGATTCGGATGGGCGTCGACCACACCATTCGCTCGGCCCACAACTTGCTAGCGATCGGCTTCCAGCCAAAAAGCTTGGCTGTTAATCAATTCCAAGGAGACTCCCATCAAGATCAAGCGATGGCCTTCTCAACGGAAAATAGACGATTCAATCAGATATTATTCTCGAGCCGACTTCGTTCGGCTGATTGTCACACGGCACCGTTGATCGCATTGCAGCACTACCGATATTTTCTGGCTAAATCGATCCATGCTACTCGCTCCCCGACGAACCTCCCTCATCGTTGAAACCGCCAAGGTAATTTCGAATGGCATTCGCGGCGGGCGATGGCGCGGTCATTTGCCGAGCGAAAGAATTCTCAGCACCGACTTAAAGGTCAGTCGATCCACCATCCGAACGGCGCTCTCGGTCGTCGAGAAAGAGGGTCTTGTCTCAATCTCCCACGGTTCCCGCACCAAGATTTCTCCGATCAGTGACCACGCCCTTCCGAAAGAATCACCCAAAGAGACCATCGCAATCCTCGCACCCGAGTTGTTGTCCAAACTTCACCTCTTCTCCGCACTGTGGGTCGACGAGCTAAGAATGATGCTCAGCCAAAGGGGCGGCACCCTGACGATCTACAAATCAATCCATGCATTTGGAAAGTCACCAAGCACTGCCCTGAGGGCACTCACTTCGCGGCAACCTCACAGCAATTGGATCCTCTTCGATAGCACGCCCTTTATGCAAAGGTGGTTCCAAGAGAACAACACCCCCGCGATCATCGCCGGCACCCGTTTCCCCGACATCCAAATACCATCCGTTGATCTCGACTCTCGGGCAGTTGGCCTGCACGCCGCCCATACCTTGCTCGGCAACGGGCATCGCAGGATCGCCATCCTCCGTCCTTCACGCGCAACCGCAGGCGATCTCGCAATCGAACAGGAAATCGAAACCTATCTAGCGAAGCATTCAAGCGATGACGCGAGGGTGCTCGTGAAGACGTGCAATCGGGATGTGCAAAGCATCTGTCGCGCCATCGATGCTTTGGCGTCGAGCAAACATCCACCGACCGTCTATATCTGCACACGGTCACCGTATGTCGCCACGGTCTTCACCTATCTCGCAAAAACAGGCCGCCGCATTCCTGAGGATGTTTCAATTCTATCAATCGAATGGGAGCCCTTCTTGGATCTGGTCGTGCCCTCCATTGCCCACTACACCATTTCCACTCGGATCTTCGCGCAACACATCGATCGAATTGTCGCCTCAAAGCGCAGCAAGTCCGAAGCAACCTACCTAACACCTGTGTTTGTCAAAGGTGGATCATTAGCAAAGATTCGAGCGGACTCGTAGTTCGCTATTCTCGGAAGAGAATCGGCGGGAACCAAGCGGGAGCGCCTGGTCAAGAGTCCACTCACCTGGTTTCGAATCGTGCCACGCCAAACCGGCAGCACCGGTGTCAAGCGACACCAGAACTGCATCTAAACCTCCAGAAGAAGCCTATGAGTTTTAGATCCATTGATCACGAGATTCGCGATCCGCTGATCCGTTTAACACCTGCAGCTGATCATCGAGGATCTCGCGGAGGTGCCCTTCCATGGCCAACCTCGCGGCGAGGGATTCTGAATCCACAATTGCTCGGTAGATTTGTTCATGTCTTCGCAAGTCTCCCCGCCGATAGGAAGCCGTTCGCGCTCCTTGCAGGTTGGCTCCGTTTCGTCCCGAACCAAACGTCGAAACTCGAAAGATGACATGAAGCCGCCGGATCTCCTTTTTGATCAGGTCATTCTTTGACGCATCTACAATCGCTCGATGAAAACGGCCATCCTCTCGACACAAACTTAGCCTCAAAGACTCCTCATCACCACCCTCAAGCCGCAATCGGTGCATTTCCTCGAGAGCACACTGGATATGCCGTAAATCGCCCCCGTCCCGATTGCGCGCCGCCAACCCGGCCGCATGAGCTTCCAATCCTAAAAGCAGCTCAAACGTATCACGCCACTCGACCCAAGGCTTCCCGATCACACTCGCTCCCAAACGGGACTCGATGCCGACCAGACCATCTGCTTGCAATCGCCTCAATGACTCCCGCACCGGCGTCCGACTTACGCCGATTTCTTCCGACAATCTCGTCAAGGGTAGCGAACGCCCAGGAAGGTATTCTCCGGTTAAAATCTTCTTACGGATAAACCTGTAAGCTATGTCCGAATTTAGACTCTTCATCTCAAATTTCATATTTCTTACCCAGTCCACCCCGTCTCGAATCGCTGAGTTCATTGATGGAGTCAGCAATCACGAAGCTCTCCGCCGCCCGCCCTTTCGAGCGGCCAGTGCGCGAACGGTTCTCCGCCCCCGAGGTCGACGGCGAGTCCTCCAGCTCCTTAAGGGCTGATCAGACGGCCACTCGGGCCCACTTGATTTTGGTTACTTCGACTCCGCCGGCATAATAGGCCACCAGCACACTCTTGTCATCGATCGCCACAATAGACGGATGCCCAAACGACCACTTCGTCATATCGCTCCAGTATTCGGCGTAATCAATGTCCGCCGCCTTTTGAACGACCGCCCCCGGCTCCACTGCCGTGTAGACAATCAACTCTTGCCCCCACGTAAGACCATCGTCTTTTGAAAGGTATAAGGTCATTCGCCCCTGCTCCAAACGTTGAACGACAAAGACCAGGAGATTTCCATTCTCCATTCTCAACGGCGCCGCGATCTGACCCTGAATGCCAGTCGGCACAGGAATGCTAACCTTGCGCTCTCCATCGAGGAGAGTGCCCGTGCTCATATGCACCGACAGATCGCGGGCATTCCCTCGATCATGAGTCCAATACATTCCAATAAATGCCCCACTCTTTCTACCAACGCACAAACGTTGATCCCAGTAGTATACTCTATTGTTAGTATCGCGAGCTAACAGACCAGGAGCCGTGAACGTCTTGCCCTCGTCGGTCGAAATCATACACCAAGCGCCAGGAATAGCCGTTGCCGGATCATTATACTCCTTCAAACTCTCAAAGGCATAGGCAATCGTGCCATCCTTCCATTGTAAGAGAGGCCCAGTGTTCGAACAGCCTTTTAAAGGGGTCACATCAACCAGACGCCAGTCCGACCAGGTCAGCCCTTCGTCGCTCGAGAAGGCGGCCAGTTGCTTGCTCGGGAGAATCCCCTCCGTCTCTGGATCAAAAAAGGGGCGATCGGGATCGCTCCGATCAAACCAGGTAGCGATGAGAAGTAGACCTCCGTCGACATCAACCATGCTGCCCGCCGAGAAAGAACCGGGGTGGCCATCATAAACCGAATTGAATCGATGATTTCTCGACTCCCAAGTTCGGCCTCCGTCCTCCGAGCGACAGTGAACGAGAGTTGAATCAATCGCGTTCTTGGTCGTTCCGACTTGAAAAACACTGTGCAAGACCCCGTTCTTCGAACGCCTCAATTCCACAAACGACGCGATCCTCCCCAAGCCAGCGACGGCGGGCGAATCCCAGATTGTTCCTGATTCTTCAATGACCATAATACTTGTATCGGTTTCTTAACTTTTTTGGCGGATCACACCTCAACGTCCCCATGAAATTCGTTCAGTCGAAAGCTTCAACCGCCCGTATGCGGGGCGTCTTGATCCTCAGAACCATTGGGTCGCACAGGCGTAGCAATTTTTTCGAAGGTTCACTCTCTCCTCTTCTCACTGAGGGTAATTATAGATTGCCGTAATTTTCCTGCCATAGTCTGCGACAAAATTGACGGTCTTCCATGTCTCGAAATTCCTCCAATCGTGATGGCCCTCATACCGATCAGCATAGGCTGAATCTTTCCACCACAACGAACAGGAAATCACCATTTCAGTCCGGACGGGGCGCCGCTTCTCACGATCAAGCCAATACCGAGTGACCGAAAGCTGACCTCCCGACATGATCTTGATGTCATTGGGTCCAAATTGCATCAATGACTCCCGGTTGACGATGTCGGAGAAACTCCAGCCCTCTGCCTGATTCCAACTCGTGCGCTTGATCACCAGACAATCGATACCCTCATAGACCTCTTCCCCTTCGATCTCAAAACGAACGGTCGCAGGGACGAGCGCAGGAATACCGGACAATTGAAACTGCGGCAGCGGCTCTAACCCCATCACCTCCCAAGTATCGCCAATTTTCGCATAGCTCGCCAAGGGACTACAGATCATCTGATTCGATAGAAACCATTGCCAATCCGCGAGCGCTCCCGTGGGCATGGTCGAATCAATGATCCGCCCATCGAGGGCCATTCGAGCCGCGTAACGACCGTCGCCCGAAGAATATTCCACCTTTCGCAATTTCTCCGAACCTAGCGGAGCGAGGTCCATTTTCAAGGAGACCGTGTCGGCCAGCCGATAAACCGTATACCGCTTATCGTCAGGCGAGCTACCAGCCGAGGGAGCCCCATTCAAATCAAGCAAACGGGGACTCGACTCTACCGCGGTGGTCGCACTCGACTTCGGCAACTGGAGTAATCTGTTCTCGTGATCATAACCACCCAGCAACTGCTCAGAAGAAATTTCCACCCGAGCCATAGCCATAGCGTCTAGATCGTAACGAGGAAAACTTCCCTCAGGTAGCAGGGCGAGAAAGACCGCGCGCAATGCCTCCGCATGCTTAATGTCACCACGAAAAACATGGGCATTACCAAAAGTGCCGGCGTCCCCAAATGCCAAGACCCGACCCATTCCATGCTTAACCAAGACACCCAAAGGCTCGTGCGCGGACGACTCGCGATTATCTCTCAAGAGCACCTCCACATCGGGACTGCCTTCCTGCGCTAACGCAATCGTGGTGCCATTTCCAAAAATCAATTCGGTATTACTTCCAATCAACTGCTCGTTACCCAAGGGCACCGAAATTGTTCCGGTCTCTTCCTGATTGAACTGAATTCCAAAATTTCCGAGCAGAGCGTTCACCGCTTCGAGGTCGAATTCCGTATCCCCTAAATCCTTCGGAATACTATTCATGACAACAACCAGCCGCCCGCCTCGCACGACGAATTTGACGAGTAAGTCAACGTCTGCAGGTCCGATCTGCCCACGCCCCCCATTCTCAACCTTGATCGGACACACTAACATATACGCGTCTGTTCGATCCAGTAGCTCCGCGGTAATGCGCTCCGGTGACATCCGGATCTTAAACTTGTCCGATAGCAATTCGCTCAATGCGAACAAGCCATTGGAACTAGCGTTCGCGATCGGAGAATAATAATTCGTGTTATCTCGGGCGCTATTGGTTAAAGCGACCCCCTGGGAATAGAGCAGTTCTTCGCGCGATTTTTGATAAAAATCATCAATCAACAGCAAGAACTTATCCTCGCCCCAAGCCGGAGCGGTCAGACTCGTCGCAAGCACGCCAATCGCAAACCACCCAGTCAAATGTCTCCGGCGGTTGGGGGAACTCCTTCTAGAATCGATTCCGATCTTCTTCATTTAAATTGAAAGGCATAGAGCTTCGCATTCCGAAATGAGATCTTGAGCCGAACCGACTGGCCTTCCAGTGCCGCCAAATCACTACTCCCATTCCAAGTGACGACTTCGTTGGATCCACTGGCAGAAAGAACGTCCGCTTCTTGATACGTATAACCAGGGACGGGAATGTGCCGAGCATTCAAAATCTCGACCCGCACCTCACAAGGACCAGCCCCCCACTGTTGGGTCGCCGCCTTCAGATTTAGATGCAGCTTAGCCCCTTCAAATGAAAAAGGCCTCGTGATCACGATGCTCTCTTCAATCCGAGCACCCTCGAGCGACACGAATCCATCTAATGGTAAAATCGCCAAGCCGATGGCACCAGTTGCCTCACTCCCTAGCGTTAAGAGGTCCTCCGGAGACCGCCAATTGCTACCGTCATAGTAAATCAGCACCTTGTCTTCGAAAACGATTGGGGCCTGAGGAAGGATCACGACAGAATCGAAGTCCCCCCGGTCGCCTCGATAGATTAGAGGATCACGATACGTTCGATCATAGTTGATACCGTCCCGACTGAAAACAAACTGGGGTGTATAAAATGTATTGGTGGTAGAGAATATCCAATTAATCCCGAACCTCCAACCTTCGTAATAGGAGGTCGGCAGGGCATAAAACTCGGTGTCCGGATAATCATCGCGATCAACGACCACAATCGTCTCGGGTTCACTCCAGGTCACGAGATCCTTAGTCTCCGCTCGACCGATCGAGCGTCGATGATGCTTCGAGTGCATGTGGAAATTGTTCTCCATATGCGCAAAATAAGTCTCTCGAATCGGATCCCATCCCTCAAAGAAGGTTGGGCCCCAACGCCCCACGTAGGAACCAGTATCAACCACGGGGTTATTCTGAAATTCAGTCCAATGATAACTGTCCGGCGAGTAGTAGAGCTTCACGATCATCCCAGCATCTTCCATCGTGCCTTCGCGGATAAATCCCTTGAATCGTTTTTGCGGATCAGACTCATGCAGGTCCTGAAAGCAATACTCCACAAACGAAGCCTCATCTGGGAGGATGTTGTTATCAGTCGAACCTTCAAACTCGACCAATCCTAGGTTTGGCTTCGTCCAAACAAAGCCATCTTTTGAGTAGGCTTCACAAGTAACTCGCTTCGTTCCATCTTCGACTCCCTTAACGACGATCTCGCCCTTTTCATTCCGGCCGACCGCCATAATCTCGCTCGTGGTGTAGCGGAGGCAAAACTTTTTCTTCTCCGGATTATAGTAGATCCACGAAATTGTGATGTCTGCCCCCTCCCACGGTCGATCCTTCTTAATAATTGGATTAAACTCGTATTTCTCCGCAGCATTTAACCGATGCTTAGTATTAATCAAATTCTCGATCATTGACTGATCGAAGAAGAATTGGCGCTTGGACCCAATTGGATTCATCCCACTAGCGAGGAGAGAGTCGCCTACGGCGAAACCCACCAAGACCAAGGCTAGCGATTTAAGAGCAGGCAGACATTTCATGTTTAAGAATCGTTTAGCTTAAGGAGCGAGCTGATCACATCTGCGATCAGCTCGGTCGCATTTACCAAGAGTATTTACCCTGAAGTCGAATTCTCCGCGGATCGCTCACCTGAGACACGCCAACCGAGGTGATAAGGTATCTTTCATCGGTCAGATTATCTACATTTAACTTCAGCGAGAAACGCTCACTCCAAGCATATGACGCAAACAGGTTAGCCGTCGTCGGCCATTGATTCTTGAGGCCGATGTAAATCTTCTCCCCTTGATGGCGAACTCCAGCGCCAAACGACAATCCCTTAAGGGGACCACCGTCTAAGGTCAGCTTAGCCAAAATTCCGGCAGAATTTTTGGGAGTATTGGGCGTGGGGTCGCCCGCAGCGGTCAAAAATTCACCATTCGACATGTTTCCGACGACATCAATTCGGTATTCCTCCTGCAGGACATACCGAAATCCAAAATCGATATCCCAACCTTTCGAGGTATCGTCAGAATACGCCTCAATTCTTCGCGTGAGATTTGTCGCTGGGTCGATGACATTTCGATCACTGAGCACGGCAGTTTTCGCCATGTCATAACAGGAAACGGTGCCATAGACCGCATTGTTCAAGAAGCGAAACTTGACGCCGACTTCCTTCAACTCGCCGACCGAGTCCTTCGCTGCTTCCTCCCAAATGGTTCCGCCATTCAAAGGGCCACGAGTCGTCACGAACTTGGTCGCGACTTCCGTTGCATAGAACGACAAGGAGTCGTTCGGAAGGTAGACAATCCCATATTTGTGAGCTGGGAACGTCTTATTGCTGACACTCGTGTAGGTTTTGTTCAGCACATTGTGCGAGTCTCGATCGGAGCTGATCCAGCGCAAACCACCAACTAAGATCAGTTTGTCGTTCAGCAACTTTGCGTTGTTGTGAATGTAATAGGAGAACGTATCGACATAAGTGTTTCGATTCGAGATCCAGGTAACGCCGTGCTGTCCAATGGATACATCATCTTTGCTGAAATCAGGGTTTTTTACATTAATCGGATCGATTGTATAGTAATCGAGACGCTGGAGATTTCCCGAGCTGGCATAGTCGAGTCCGACGGAAATCTCGTTTGAGATCGGCCCGAGACTCAGCTTCTGCAGGTAGTCCAATTGGAAGTTGCTAACCTTATTGTCGATATCGATTGGCAGCACGGACCGATCGATGGTCACGTTATCAGCCCGAAACGAGTCGCCGGTGAGATGCTGCCGCCGATCCTCACCGTCAACCCGGACGAAATAGGCGCGGATGTTAGAGCTCTCACTGAACGAATGGAGGATTTCGATTGAAGAGTTATATTCGTCGACATTCCAAAAGGCGTCTTGGGAGCGACTAGGAGACCAGTTGTTCGCGGTGAAAGGATTGGGCTTAACTTCACCGTTCGCGGCCGCCACGGGATCCCAGATGTCGGTATCATATTCATAGCCACCACTCATGAAGTTGAAGGCCTCCAGGGTGATGGTCGTTTTCGCTCCGAATTTTAGGCGCAAGGCACCGCCGATGTATTTGTCGTCGATGCTTTCAATTTCCTTCCACTTATCGTCTTTCCAGTAACCGAGGTTGACGAGGTAGGAGACCGTGAGCTTCTCGCCATTGACGCTCTTATCAAAGATCGGGCCAGAGGAGTTCAGCTCAGTGCGGATGAAATTGTTGTCCGAAAGTGAGAGCGAGTAGTCCGCCGCCGGCGTGTCGGTGGGCTTCTGACTGATAAAATTGACCGCTCCTCCGAGATACGAATTATTTCCTGTGAGCATCGCTGCGGGCCCTTTGATGACTTCGATCCGATCGATGCCAAAGGTGGGAGAACGCTTAAAGGTTGGCTTAGCCGTGCCGTTACGCAAGGTGCCTAAGGACCGAAATCCTCGGATGTTGAAATCATCATTGATCGAGGCGTTTTCGGCGATGCCGCTCGCCCCGTAGCCGATGACAGTGTGCATGCTGAGCGCGCCGAGGTTCTCAAGTAGCTCGCGGTTAATGATGCTGATGTTTCCCGGGATTTCTCGCAGGATTGAAACGTTACGCGATCCGAGCAGCGTTTGCTCGGAGAAGTAGCCGTCTTCTTTTTTCTCGGTGATAATATAAGGGGAGAGGGTAACGGTCTGATCGCTTTCCGGACTCACTTCCCGGACGGATTCTGGGGAAGCGGTTTGCGCAGACGTGATGGGTGAACTAGAAAGGATCGAGAAGATGACCAAGGGGAGGAGGAGTCTTTGCTTCGCAATCAAGGTTGGTTTTTCATGATATCATTTGTTTCGGTCGTTGCTGAGATGTCGGAACAGGTGGACGGGTTACTTCTGACTCTTGCTGCACTCAGAGTGCGGGTGACTGTTTCCGCGATGGCGGAGTGTTAGACGAGGCGCAGAAACTGGTATTATCTTAATACCTCGAGATCGAATGGCGTTACTGCTGTTACTTGCACCAGAGCAACCCCAACCCTCTTCGAGTAATTTGAGCGGGGTATTTACTCGGTAGGGAAAACTCCATGTGCGGGTCGCATGGCGCCCATGTCGGCGCGACCTACGCCCACAGAAAAGGCGCGGTGGGTTAACGCGCCTTGAAATCTGCTAGACTGGGCGGCGTCATGCCACGCGGTTCACTTGATCGAGATCAATTCGACTTCGAAAATCAGAGTGGAAACCGCCGGAATCGGGCCTTGGGCTTGGTTGCCGTAACCGAGAGCGGAAGGAACGAAGAGCTTCCACTTCGAACCGACGGACATGAGCTGGAGACCTTCGACCCAGCCAGGGATCACGCCGTTAACCGGAAACGAAATCGTCTCGCCGCGCTTCACCGAGCTGTCGAAGACGGTGCCATCGACCAAGGTGCCGTGATAATGCACTTCCACGGTCTGTTCGGCGGTGGGCTTGGCGCCGTCGCCCGCGACCAACACTTCGTATTGCAGTCCGGAATCCGTCACGACGACGCCTTCGCGGGTCTTGTTCTCGGCGAGAAACGCGGCGCCGGCTTTCGCCTGCTCGGCCGAACCTTCAGCGGCAGCTGCTTCAACCTTCGCCTGAGCGCTGGCGAAGGCGGCCTTGAGGTCGTCCTCCGACACGCGGGGCTTCGCACCGCTCAATCCGTCCTGCAATCCAGCGAGAAACGCGGCGGGGTCCACCTCAACGCCTCCTTGGCGGACAATGTTGCCCCCCATATTCAAGGCGATGCCGTAGCTGACGCGCTGATCGGCGGTTTCGAGGGTGACTTCGGTGGCGGATGACATGACGGATTGGATTCGAGTTTGGACTGATGGCAGGCCGACCAGAAGGACCGACGCCAAAAAAACCCGGCAAGCCCAACAACCATCGGAGGCGAGGGCAACCCCTGTTTCCCGGGAAGCCGAGATTCCGCGAATTCAGCGGGTAGCCAACATGCGCTCCGCCCAACCTAACCCACTGGCCCAAGCTCGGTTACCCGTTGCCATCAATTCCCCTATATGATCTTTCAACTTCGCCATAACAGTTCCCCTTCATGATTATGACTGATCTTATCCTGACTAATCTCGAATCCGTGCCGGGGCGCCGGATCGTCGAACACTACGGGCTGGTCTCCGGCAACACGGTGCGGGCAAAGCATGTCGGGCGCGACATCGCAGCGAGCCTCAAGAACCTCGTCGGCGGGGAACTGAAGGGCTACACCCAACTGCTCTCCGAATCCCGCGACCAAGCGGTCGAGCGCATGAAGCAGCAAGCCACGGCCCTCGGTGCCAACGCGATCGTCAACGTGCGGTTCTCGACCTCCTCGGTCGCGCAAGGCGCCGCTGAGCTCTACGCTTACGGCACCGCCGTGCGGGTCGAGTATGCCCTCGCCGGCAGCCAAACCGACTACGGACATCCCGATCCCGTGTCCACCACACTGATCCTACTGTTCTACGCCCTTCCGTTGATCGGATTGGTCGTCTTCGGCCTCATCGGCATGGCGGCCGAACGCGCCCATTTCAAATCGATCCGGCTCCGCGAGCAGACCGGGACGCGGCCGCCGGTCACCTCCACGCGCACGTGGGAGCAAAATCGCCTCGTGGCCGCGTCCGTCGTCATCTCGCTCGACTACTTCAAGCGATTCCTCGCCCAACTGCGCAACCTCTTCGGGGGCCGCGTGCGTTCGTATGAATCGTTGCTCGACCGGGCCCGGCGCGAAGCCGTCTTGAGCCTTCAAGACGAGTGCGCGGGCGCCGACATCATTCTCAATTTTCGAATGGAAACCTCGAGCATCGCCAACACTCGCGGAAAACAAGGTGCCGGAGGAATCGAGGTGCTCGCCTACGGCACGATGGTGCGCTACGCCGCCCCGGGATCACTCCCGCCATCGTTGAGCTGAGCGTATGAAATTCGTGCACCGAAACCTCTGTGACGCCGCCGATCGCATCACGGCCTTGCACACCTAGACGGCATCCTTAGCGAAAGACGCCGACTCCGTTCCGCGCAAATGATCACGCGCAACCCAACTTCCCTCTCATGAAAATCGAACACATCGCCTACAACGTCGCCGATCCCGTCGCCGTGGCCGCCTGGTATGTCGCCCATCTCGGGTTGACCGTCGTGCGGCATCTGCCCCAGCCAGCCCAAACTCATTTTCTGGCCGATCAAGCCAGCAGCGTGATCGAAATCTACTGCAATCCTCCCGACCAAGTGCCCAACTACGCCGCGATGGATCCGCTGTTACTGCACATCGCCTTCGCCACCGACGACGCCGCAGCCGACGCTGCTCGCCTCCTCATCGCCGGCGCGACCGCCAGCAGCAACACCACCTTCCCTGATGGCACCCACTTGATCATGCTCCGCGACCCTTGGGGCTTCGCCCTCCAACTCTGCCAACGCGGCACACCGTTGCTGCCTGCGTAACCTCCGCCCCTTGCTCAAACAATCGCCCGAATAGCGGACCTCGGAGGTCGTTTGCTGCAGACACTAAAAACCCGCCGTTGCAGGCGGGTTGATTTTGGCGTCCCCACGGGGATTCGAACCCCGGTTCTCACCGTGAAAGGGTGGTGTCCTGACCGGACTAGACGATAGGGACAAAACCAAAAGAGGGGCGAATGTAGGTGCTGGCCTCCCTTGCGCAAGGGAAATTTTCGGTCTTCGCTCGCTTGCCCATCCCACTCGGAGGTCCCAACCTCGGGGCTTTAGGACGCAGTCGGACGGCAGTCGATGTTTACACCCGCTGGCTGACGGGGTTATTAAATCCCCACTCTATGAAAATCTACGTGGGCGTCGAGCGCCTGACCCCAGCTCACCACCAGCGACTCCTCGAGACTCTTTCCCGGCATCAGGTCGTGTTCGCCGACCATCTGCCCTCCGACGCTGCTCGGCAGCAGGCGGTGGCCGAGGCCGACATCGTTTTTGGCAATATCGCTCTCGCGTGGTTGCAAGCCGCTCCCGGCCTGCGGTGGCTGCAGTTGGACTCCGCCGGGATCGGTCGCTATCCCGAGATCAACGACCAGCGGGACCAGAATCCTGCCCTCCTCTCCAACTTGAGCGACTTCTACGGACGCGCCGTGGCCGAGACCATACTGGCGGGGATTCTTGCCCACTACCGCGGTCTCGGCCCGCTGATTCGCGCCCAAGCTGAGCGACATTGGATCAAAGACGAACTCGAGGAACGCATCGGACTCGTGCACGGCTCGCGGGTGCTCGTGCTGGGTTGGGGGGCGATCGGCCAAGGCATTGCTAAGCTGCTGCGGGCTTTCTCGTGCGAAGTCATCGGATTTGCCCGCACGGCGCCCAGCGCCGCGCTCCACACCCTCGACGAACTCGACGCCGCCCTGCCCTCCGCCGACATCGTGATCACCTCCTTGCCGCAGACATCTGCCACCACGATGCTCTTTGATCGCAGCCGACTCGCCCGCTGCGCTCCGCATGCGCTTTTCGTCAACGCGGGCCGCGGATCTGTTGTCGACGAGCAGGCGCTGATCGAGGCGCTCGACGAGAATCGGCTCGGCGGCGCCTTCCTTGATGTCACCCAAGAGGAACCGCTGCCGACGAACCACCCGCTCTGGAATCATCCCAAGGTGATCCTGAGTCAGCACAGCGGCGGGCGTTTCCCCCGCGAAACCGACGGAAAGGTCGATGCCTTCCTGAAGAATTTTGCGCGTTTCGAACAGGGTCAACCCCTAGTCGGCGCGGTGGATTCCGCTAAAGGATATTAAAATTGGCTTCGCCCGTCGGTTGGATTGCGTCCCACTGTTGCCCATGACCTCCGCCGAGATCGCCGCCGCGCTTCCCTCCACCGCCCGCACGCAGTTCAACTCCCTCCCCGGCACGCTGATCGCCTCAGGCAAGGTGCGCGAGATTTACGATCTGGGGGACGCCCTCCTGTTGGTCGCAAGTGACCGGTTGTCCGCGTTCGACGTCATTCTGCCCGACGGCATCCCTGGCAAGGGCATTGTCCTCACGCAGATGAGCCTCTGGTGGTTCGCCCAGACCGCCGGGATCATTCAGAATCACTTGCTGCCCGACCAAGCCGGCGAGTTTGCCCGACGCGGTTTCCACGACCGCGACCTGCAGTTGCGCAGCATGATCGTGCGCAAGCTCAAGCCGCTCACCATCGAGTGCGTGGCTCGCGGTTATCTCATCGGTAGCGGTTGGAGTTCCTACCAGAAGTCGGGCGAGGTCTGCGGCCTCAAGTTGCCCACCGGACTGCGGCAAGCAGAGCAGCTGCCTGCGCCGATCTTTACGCCCACGACCAAGGCGCCCAAGGGTCAGCACGACGAAGCGATCAACGATGCGCAAGGGGCCGCCGCCGTCGGCGCTGAACTCTACGAGCAAGTCAAAGCCACCAGTCTCGCCCTCTATCAACTCGGACACGATCGCGCCCGCGACGCCGGGATGATATTGGCCGACACCAAGTTTGAGTTCGGCACCGATGCTGACGGCGCGCTCTACCTAATCGACGAAGTGCTCACGCCCGATTCGTCGCGCTACTGGCCCGCCGCTGACTACCGCGTGGACTGTTCGCCGCCGAGCTACGACAAACAGTTTGTCCGCGATCACCTCCTCGCCCTCAACTGGGATCAGTCGCCCCCGGCCCCTCGCCTCCCCGCCGACGTCATTCAGCGCACGCAGCAGAAATACCTCGCCGCCCTCAAGAACCTCCTCGGCTGACCTCCTCGCGTTCGCAGCCAGCCAGCCCACCGGCTTGCCCTTGGCCGGGAAATCCCGACGCCAAAATTCGACCTGATACCAATCGCCCATAGAATTTACCGTAATGGCGATTTACAAGGTAGGGGCGGACCGCCCGCGAGCAACCCACGGCCCGCCCAGCGGTCACGCCCTACCCAAATAATCGCACTTGGACGGGCTTAAAGATTCGGGCGATGGTATGATCCCTTAGGGGTTGGGCGAAGAAGGTGGAAAATTACGGAATTTTATCTGATGGCTGACGCGTTCGCTGGGATTCTCATCCATGCGTTTATTCGCTGCGTGAGGTCGGCTTCGAGAGCGGTGCATTCGAGAGCGCCAGCGAGGTTATTCATTTCGAGCGGATCGTGCGCTAGGTCGTAAAGCTCTGATCGATCTTCGGAGTCGAGGATCAGTTTGTGTTCGCCGTGCACAATCGCGTAGCGGGCCACGCTGGGTCCGCTGTTGCCCGTGTATTGGGAAAACACCGGCTGCGGTGCCAAAACTACTTCGCCGCACAGCGCCGCCACCAGCGAGCGCCCGTCCAACTCCTCGAGCGCGTCGATCTCCGCCATCGCCAACACGGTTGGCACAAGGTCGAGATGCGAAACCGGCACCGAAATTTTCTGCCCAGCCTTCACGCCCGGTCCCCGCACCATCAGCGGCACTCGCGCCGCCTGATCGTAGAGTTCCATCTTCTGATACATCGCGTGTTGCCCGAGGTGATCTCCGTGGTCCGAGGTAAAAATTATCAACGTCTCCTCGGCGACACCTACGCGGGCGAGCGCCGCCAACAACCGCCCCACTTGCTGGTCGACAAGGTTAGTCAGTGCGAGGTGTGCCGACCAGGCTTGTCGCCATCCGGCTTCGTCGACTCCCGCCGCCAGTTGGGCAGCGATGCCCGCGCGACGATTGGCCGGCTCGCCCTCCGCGGCCTGCCCCACATTAGCGGGAAGGTCGATCTGCTCCGCTGGAAATAGGTTCATCGCCTCAGGGGGCACGTAGAGCGGCGGATGCGGCGCCCAGTAGTTCACAAACAACGCGAACGGCGCCGCGCCGCCCGCGAGGTCGGCGATCGCGCGCTCAGCCCCACGCGTGAAAAACTCATCGCGAAAATCCTCCCGCGCAAATAGCCACGGTCCCGCATGCGCCGTCGAGTAGTCGTTGCTCAGCACTTCCCCGTTCACCGACTCATCGACCTTGCGACGAAACGGCCCCGAGGCTTCCAGCGCCGCGAGGTCGCAACCCCGCGCCTGCAAGTGCCGCTGATGATCTTCTTCATCAACCCAGCACGAAAATGCGGCGCGATCGCGCAAACGCGTGCCCAAACGCACGTGATCCATCCCGGCGTGGCCGAGCGCGTAACCCGCCTGAGCGAGACGTTCGTGCAAAGTGACGCACTCGCGAGCGTGCGCCCCGGTCCAATCGTTCCACGTCACGCCATTGCGCGCCGGCCGCAGCCCCGTCGCCAACGCCGCCCGGGCCGGCACACACAGCGGACAAGCGGAATAGGCGCTCGTAAACTGCGTCCCCGCCGCCGCGAGGGCATTGAGGTTGGGGGTAACGACTTGGCCCGCTTGCACGAGACCGATACTGTCGGCGCGTTGATGATCGGAAGTTATGAAGAGTAAATTCATGGCCCAGACTCAGTCGGCGTGGCAACGTCTAGCGAAATCTCCGACCGGGCAAGCCCCGAGCGGCTCTGCTCAGCCACGATCAGCTCCGCCTCGCCCTCGCCAATCCCTGCGCTTGAGGAAATCGGGGAACTGGGCTTGGATCCACTCGTCGATTGCCCTACCACGCCCGAGCGGCGGCGGGCACCTCGACCGAATCTCCCCTATGTTTTTCTTTCTTCGCAAAATCGGTAACCTCCTTCGCGGCAAAGCCACGCCCTTTCAGATTATCACCGGGTGCGTGCTCGGTGCGATGCTCGGATTCATGCCCAGGTTTGCCCTCGCGCCCGGCCTCGTCGTCGCGCTCACGCTCGCCTTGATTTTGATCAACGCCAACCTGCTGCTCGCGGGTCTCGTCGGATTGGGCGCGAAACTAATCTCGTTGCTGCTCCTACCCGTCTCCTATCAAGTCGGCCGCGCGCTGCTCGACGGTCCCACGGAGGGACTCTTCCGCGCGCTGATCAACGCCCCGGTCTTTGCTCTCTTCGGCTTCGAGTCGTATGTCGCCACCGGCGGCCTCGTCGTCGGCGGTCTTCTCGGGCTGGTCGTCGGAATTTTTATCGCCCGTGGCATCACCACGTTTCGCACCAAGATGGCCGACGGCGAAAAGCACCCGGGCCGTCTGCAAACCCTCACCGATAATCGCTGGATGCGGGTCGGCGTGTTCGTCCTCGCGGGCGGCGGGGTCAAGAAGCCCGACTACGAAGCGCTCCTCGCCAAGAAGACCGGCAACCCGATTCGTCCACTCGGCGCAGTGCTCGTTGTGCTCACCGTCATCTTCTGCGGTGTGGCCTACAAGTTTTTCGCGACCGAGATCGTCACCACCGCCCTACGCAGCGGCTTGGAACAAGCCAACGGGGCCACCGTTGATCTCGCAAGCGCGGAACTCGACCTCGCTGCCGGACGCATGACGTTGAAGGGCCTCGCGGTCGCCGATCCCCATCAGCTCAGCTCCGATCTTTTTCGCGCCACGACCATCGAGGCCGACATCAGCGGAGCCAATCTCCTGCGCAAGCGGCTTCAACTCGACCGCGTCGTCGTGACCGGGGCCACCAGCGGGGAAAAACGTCGGCTGCCCGGTCGCCTGACCGCTCCGGCGACCAAGGCTCAACCGATCACGCCTGTGGCCGACGCCAAGAGCATCGACGACTACTTGACCAACGCGAAGATCTGGCGCGAGCGGCTCGCGCAAGCCAAGAAGTGGATGGACAAGATCAGCGGCCCCGCCGGCGAATCGTCGGACAAAAATCCTGCGGCGGACGAAAATCTGGAAGCACGTCTCAAGCGGCTCGCCGAGGCCCAAGGCTACGCGAGCGTGCAAGCGACTCACCTCATCGAAGGAGCGCCGACCTTCCTTATCTCAGAGTTGCAGGCCAACCGGGTCACCGTGAGCCAGTTGCCCGGCGAACGCCTCGACGTGACCGCGCGTAACCTCTCGACCCAACCCGGCCTCGCGGGTGGCGCCCCGTCGATCACAATCAAGAGCGACAGCGACAACATCGGGTTCAACGCCGATTTTCGTGGGCTCAGCTCCAGGGGCGGTGACAACACGCTCGCGTTTCACTACCGCGGCCTGCTCGTCGATCAGGTGATGAGCAGTCTTAAGTCAACGAAGACCACGATGAAAGGTGGCACGATCGATCTCGCGGCCGATGGACGTTATTTCGCCTCCAGTGGCACGATCGACCTTCCCCTCAAAGCCACGCTGCACAACACCACGTTAAGCCTCGGCGGCCGCGACACCAAACTCTCCCAGTTCACTCTGCCGATCGGCCTCACTGGGTCGCTCGACAATCCGCAGATCAAGGTCGAGGCCAAGGCGCTCAGCAACCTCGCCCTCAAAGCGGGCACGGAGGCACTGAAGGAGAAGGCGGCCGAGCAATTGCAAGGCAAAGCCGGCGGACTCTTCGACAAACTCCTCCGCGGCGAAAAGAAATAGCCCGGCGACGCACGATCACTGGTCGAAACGTGCGAGCTTGTTTGAGCGCATCATCGACTGCAGGATCGAGATGTATTCGGAGCCCCGCTCCGAGTAAGCGCCGAGACCATTCGACAGAGCATGACCCGTCACCGGTTGCCCCCGCTTCCGCAAGCCGGCGCGGATTTGGCGAAGCCGTCGGTAGCGCGCGTGAGTATTGAGATTGTCCACGTAGGCTTGAATCGAATCACGCGGCGAATCATACACCGCGACCGTAAAGCGCTTACCCGCTCCGCGCTGCTTGGGCACCAAACCGCTGCCATCAAAGGTCCGCATGCCAAAAAGATTATTACCGCGGCGCGCAAACCGCGAGGTGCCCCAGGCCGACTCATTGGCGGTCTGCGCCAGCACCAACGAAGGGGCGATGATATCGACGCGCCGCAGCACCTGATCGGCAAACGGCGCGCTGAGCGCCTCCGGAATCTCGACGCCGTATTCCTCGGCCTTCGCCCGCAACCAGCGGTTGTCAAAGAAGCCCGCCGAGTCGCTGTCGATCAGCTCCTCGCGAATGCCCAGCAAGCGCTTGCGATCCGCCAAGATCGCGCCGTTCACCGACTCGATGAACGGCAGGAGGTAATTGAAGAACGCCGCCTTCTTCTCCTTCGTGTTTTTAAAGACGCTGAAATCGGGCAGCTCATCACGGGTCGCCCAACTCCACCCCATCCAGACACCCCCGCCAATCACCGCTCCCACCACCGCGCCGCGCACCCACGCCGCACGCCGCATGCCGCGGACGTTGTCCTCGGCGGTGGCGGGGCGAAAGTTCATCGGTTCAGCCCTTGATTTTCTTCAAATGAAGGAAAATACGTCCGTTCGCGTGATACTCGATATAGTTGGCCGAGGTCTGCACGCGATCCGTCCAAGTGCTCGAGGCGCGGCCAGAGTTTTCTTGAGCGACGAGGACCTCCTCGCCCGTGAACCAATTCCGGTAGCCGGAGCCTTGGGACATCGAAATCTTCAGCGTCAACTGCGTGTCATGCTTGTCGGGTTGAAACATGATAAAAATGTCGCCGACTCCATCGACCTGCACTCCTTGGACCATATCGTGGTCAATGACGATGGCTTCATACGATCCGAAGACGGGGTTGGCATCCTTGGCGGACACAAAAGGCGCGAGGCCGATGAAAACAAACAGCGAAAGCAAACGAAGTAGTTTCATACGACTTTAGGGTATCAAAGATCGGTGCACTGGCAAGCATCGTGCCTTCGCCCTACGCGTCAATTTGCTCGCCGACCGGCTCGTCGAAAAGTTCAGCCGCTCCCCCCAGCGAAGAATGATCGAGGCCCGGCACCAGCGCCTTATTGCATCGCCGTGATTCGCCGCTCGGAGGTCTTCGCGCCCTGCGAGGCCCGCACCAGTTCGCGGCGCAGCCAATCGAGGGCCGCGTTGACCGCTCGCACTTTCACCGTCGCTCGCGGTCCCGGATAACTCAGTTTCTTTGACCACACGCCGTGCGGCGCGTGCAAACCCACGTAGATCATACCGACCGGATTCTCGTTAGAGCCGCCGCAGGGCCCGGAGAAGCCTGTAATCGCAATCGCGTAATCCGCCCCGAGCGTCTCCGCCACCCCGGTCGCCATCGCCACCGCGCACTCCGCGCTGACCGCGCCGTGTTGGGAGATCAAACATTCCGGGCAATCCAGCAACGTCATCTTCGCCTCGTTCGAGTAACACACGACGCCGCCCGCAAAAAACTTTGCCGCTCCACAGATATCGGTGAAGGCGTTGGCGAGCAGCCCACCGGTCGCCGTCTCCGCCACCGCGAGGGTTTTCTCCTGCGCTCGCAAAAGATCCGCGCACACCTTCGCCATCGAATCGTAGCCCTGGCACATGAAATCCTCGCCGAGGAGCGCGGCGCACTCGTCGGCGGCGGCTTCGAGATGTACCAACGAAAGGGCCCCACTCGGGGAACTCAGCCGACAGTCGACTTGCCCTTGGTGCGCGCAAAACGCCACGTTCAAGGCTGGCCCGTGCCGATCAAAGATCGGTTGCAATTTCGTCTCGAGCGCCGATTCGCCAATCCCGGCGGAGCGAATCTGCACATACGCCTCGCGCGACATGAGGTAACCGCGTTCGGCTAGCCGTGGGATCACTTGCTCCGTGAACATCGGCTGCAGTTCGTTGGGCGGTCCCGGCAGCATGCACAAAATTTTCCCATCCTGCTCAACCCACAGTCCCGGGGCAGTGCCGTTCGCATTGGGCAGCACGTCACCCCGTTCAAACTTGTAGGCCTGCTTCAAATTATTCGCCGTCATCTTGCGGCCGAGTCGATTGAACCGGTCGGCGATATCGGCTTCGATCGCCGGATCGAGCACGAGCTTCTGGCCGAGCAGGCCAGCGAGCACCTCGCGCGTGCGGTCATCGCAAGTCGGCCCCAGCCCGCCCGTGGTGATGATCACATCCGCCTGCGCCCAACTCTCAGTAAACTGGCGCACGATCGAGTCCACATCATCCGAGATCGTGACATTCCGCGCGAGCTGCACTCCCCGACGGCCCAACTGAGCGCCGACAAACGTGAGGTGCCCGTTCGCGGTGAGTCCAAGCAGCAACTCATCACCGAGCGTGATGAGTTCGAAGCGTTTCGCCGATGAGAGTTGAGAAGAAGGAGGGGGACTGGAAGAAACCATACTTGCGGGAAACACAAATAGGCCGATTTTTAGAAAATGCCAGCGGAAGAACCAAATGCCGTCAGCCTCCCCCAACCCTCCTCGATGCATTCCTTCGCGATTCTCCTGAACGGCACGTCCAGCTCGGGCAAAACCCACCGACCCCATGAGTGAAGCCGTCGACCTCAAAGCCAAGGTGCGCGCGCTTTCCGCTAAACCGGGTGTGTATCTGATGAAGGACCGGCTCGGGCGCATCATCTACGTCGGCAAGGCCAAGAGCCTCAAGAAACGCGTCTCTACCTACTTTCAACGCGGACGCACCCGAGCGATCTCGCAGCCCAAGATCGTCGCGCTGATCGAGGCCATTCACGACTTCGACATCATCGAAGTGAAGTCGGAGCCCGAAGCACTCCTCCTCGAGGGCCGCCTGATCAAGCAGTGGAAACCGCGCTACAACACCGATTTCATCGACGACAAACGGTTCCTCCTCGTGCGGGTCGATCTCGCGCAGGAGCTCCCGCGTTTCCTCCTCACCCGCATCCGCAAGGATTCCCGCTCGCGCTACTTCGGGCCGTTTCCCCATTCCGGCCTGTTGCGCAAGACTCTCGCGCAAATGCGCCGCCAGTTCGGGGTCCTCCTCGCCGATGGCGTGCCGCAGAAACTACCCGACGGCCGCTGGCAACTTTACGACGATGTGCGGCAGGATCTCTATGGGCAGGAGAACGTGCTCACCGCGGTCGACTATCGCCAGCGCGTGGACGCCGCGTGCGAGTTTCTCGACGGCAAATCGCGCGAGTGGCTTGAAGCCCTGCGCGGCGAAATGCGCGCCGCGGCGACCAAACTCAATTTCGAGAAAGCCGCCGAGCTCCGCGATGTCATCGCAGCCTTGGAAGGCACCCTCAAACGCACGCGCAAGTTTGCCCGCGACCGCACGCTTTTGCGCAGCGACACCGAGGCGCTCACCACGCTGCAAGCCGAACTCAAGCTCTCCGCTCCGCCCGAGCACATGGAGTGTTTCGACATCTCGCACATCTCCGGCACCTTCGTCGTCGCCTCGATGGTTCACTTCACGGGAGGCCGGCCCGACAAGGAGAACTACCGCCGTTTTCGGATCAAGAGTTTCATCGGCAACGACGACTATCGCGCGATGGAGGAGGTCGTGGGTCGGCGCTACCGCCGGCTCGCCGAAGAGAAGCGACCGATGCCCGATCTCGTGGTGATCGACGGCGGCCGCGGCCAGATCGCCGCTGCGTTGAAGGCCTTCGTCGCCCTCGGACTCGAACCCCCAGCCCTCATCGGTCTCGCGAAGAAGCACGAGACGATCATCTTTCACGACGAGCGCCCCCCGCTCAATCTTTCGATCAACCATCCCGGGCTCAACCTCCTCCAGCGACTCCGCGACGAGGCCCATCGCTTTGCCAACACCTACAACGCCGACCTTCGCTCCCAGAAGATGCGAGAAAGCATCCTCGACGATTTCCCCGGTCTCGGCCCCAAACGCAAAGTCGCACTCCTCGCCCACTTCGGCTCGATCGACAAACTCCGCGCCGCGTCGATCACCGACATCTCCGCCGCTCCCGGCTTCGGTAAAAAATTCGCCGCCGCGCTGCGCCGTTATCTCAACCCGACCTGATCATCATGCCGGACTGATCGATAAGGGATGAGCTTACGCTTGCTCGCCATTCCTGGGGATTTACGCCAACCTCGCTTTCAACTACAATAAACCTATGCCTACTAACAGCTTGACTCGCACTAATGTAATTCGTGCGCCAAAGTTTAAGATTAGGCATACCAGCCGACCCGGACCCAAAATAGTTCAACCCCAGCTGTATCAACCTCCCGTTTCCCCACTGTTCTCGTTCATGTCACTTCGCATCTTTTGTAGATTCACAGACATCCCACCGTGTTGGTCAGATCTTCGTCCAGCGCTCAATCTCTCGGCTGCTGAAGACGAAGCCGGCAATGCTGAGTTGTAACGGCTGATGCGGGTCCCACGGATAGTCGGGTGCACGGAGCAGTTTGAGCACCCCTGTTACGGCCGAGCGTTCGCCACCGCGGAAGCAGACCTCGATGCGCTGGTCGAGCGGCAGACCCCAAGCGACGGCAATCTCTTTCCGGATCTCGGGAACGACCGCAGGTGCGGCGGCGAAGCCGGGATCGAGATTGAGACTGATTTGATGTTCAGCCATGCGGGGAAAAGGCGGCTCGAATTGCCCAAGATTGGAAGACCACGGTAGCGACCATGTGTGAAAAAAAACAACCGGCAGGAGGACAACTCCAACCAGAGGCAAGCTCAGCGTTTTGGCGCAGCTATGCAACTTCATCCTAGGTCATCTCGTCGGAAAGTTGGCCCGCGAATACGGGATCGACGGCACGTCGCCCACCTTCACCTGGAACCAAGTCGTCGCGAGGCACTACGTTCAATTGACGCATGCGATCGGACTCAACGATGTTTGCGCTGCGCTGCGCCACCATGCCGGTTGTGGGACAACCGCCGACCTGATCCGCACTCACGTCCTCTGCGCTGACAAAATTTATGGATGCAACTTGACCGAAACTACACATCCGATGTCCGTCCATCAGATACTTACAGCTCCGCCTTCCGAGCGATGGGCGACCACCGTTGTGGATTATATCGATTTATCTGGATTACATCCGGCTTTGGACTGCCGATACCTTAAATGGTGATCTCCACGACCATTTCCTCACTCTTGACTGGGTGATTTTAGAAAGTATGCCTTTCTTAATGAAAAAGGTATATACCGTCAAGGAAGCCCAGCGCAGCCTAGCCGGAGTCGTGCGCACCGCCGAGCTGGGCCATATGGCCACGATCACCCGTCACGACCGACCCGTGGCCTACGTGATCGGAGCCGAACGACTCGGCGCGATTGCCGAGACGATGGAGTTGCTGGCCAATCCCTCCGCGATGAAAGCTATTCGAGCTGCGGAGCGTGGAACCGGTGAAGTTTACGAAGCCGCCGATCTGCCCGAGTGATCTACAGGGGCTAGCGACCAAAACCAGCCGGGTGGGAATGAAATATAGAATCCAGATCCGCCAACAGGTCATGGCGTTCGCCTCTACTCTGGGGTTGGAGCACCGGCACGCTTTCAAGAAGGCGATCCTCGCGCTCGCTCTGGAAAAGGGCGACATCAGAGCCCTGCACGATGAGCTGTCGGGTTACCACCGCCTGCGCGTGACACGCTACCGGGTGATCTTCCGCTATCAGCCTAGCCTCATCATCGAATGTGTTTTCGCGGAAGAGCGGAAACTGGTCTACGAGATTTTTGAATCGGAGATGGCCCGCATATTGGGACAGTAGCCCGTCATGAGTCCGCGCAAATCTCCCGAGTCCGGCGTTAGGAAACCTCACCGTCACCTCTGGCTCGTCGAGCCGTTAGAGCGCGAGGCCACGTTGATCGTCAAGTCGATGTTCGGCGGCAAGGCTATCTACCTCGACGGTCGCTTCGTGCTGTTTCTCGCCGATCGCGAGGATCCATGGCGCGGCGTGCTGGTGCCGATGGAGCGGGAGAACCACGCCGGCCTGATCAAAGCCCTCCCCTCACTCGCCCCGCACGAGGGGCTGCCCAAGTGGCTCTACCTGCCCGAGACGACCGATTCGTTTGAAACCGACGGGCAGTGGCTAGTTGCGCGCATCCGCGCCCGAGATCCACTCATCGGCATCATCCCACCCGCGGCGAAGCGAAAAAGCCTACGGCGCGATTCTCATCCGTAGACGGAAACTCGAGCGCGCCCGCGCGCGAATCCCGTTGCGGGGCACCTTCCGGCGAACAGACTGTCTCCTTATCCATGTCGTTCGCCCGCGCCCCTCTTTTCGTTCTCGTTTCCGGGCTGGTCCTTGCAGGTCTCACCGCGCAGGCCGACCCGACGCTGGCGCCGCTGTTTCAGGATCACGCCGTCCTTCAACGCGATTGCCCACTACCGGTCTGGGGGCGAGCCGATCCCAACGAGCACGTCCAAGTTTCCTTCCGCGGCCAAACCGTCGGCGCGACGGCCGAGGCTGATGGGCGATGGATCGTCTACCTCGAGCCTCTCTCGGCGGCGATCGAGCCGTCCGAACTCACGGTCGTCGGCAAAACCACCCTCACGATCCAAGATGTGCTGGTCGGCGAGGTGTGGTTGGCCGCCGGTCAATCAAACATGGAACGCCGCCTCTCAACCCTGCCCGACTCTGCGGCGATCGTCGCCAAGGCGAGCCATCCGTTCATTCGCCATTTCAATGTGCTCCGCACGGTCGCAACTTCTCCGGCCGACACCGTCGAGAATTCCGGCTGGCAAGTCGCGAGCGCCGCGACCTCGGGCGAGTTCAGTGCGGTCGCGTGGTATTTTTCTATCGAGATCCAACGCAAACTCGGTGTGCCCGTGGGCATCTTGCACAGCTCATGGGGCGGCACGGGAATCGAGGCCTGGACCGATGCGCTCACCCTGCGAGCCGTGCCGGCGTGGCCCGCGATCGACGCCCGTTGGCAACAAGCCCTGCGCGAGTTTCCCGCCCAGCGGGACGCCTATCCAGCGCTGTTCGCCGCATGGCAAAAAGAAGCAGCCAACGCGAAGGCGTCCGGACAAGAGAACCCATTATCTTGGCCGCGCCCACCAACCGGTCCCGGGACGCCCAACGCGCTCAGCGAGATCTTCAACGGGATGATCGCGCCCCTCCAACCCTACGCCCTCCGCGGCACGATCTGGTATCAGGGCGAAAGCAACTGGATGCGATCGGTCGAATACGCCGAGATTTTCCCCGCCATGATCACCGCATGGCGCGCGCAATGGGGTCTCGGCGACTTTCCTTTTTTCTTCGTGCAACTCCCCAACTATCAGAATTTCCCCGACGAGTCGGGACGCGGCTGGGCTTGGCTGCGCGAAGCGCAAGCTCAGGCGCTCCGGCTGGCGAACACCGGCATGGCGGTGACGATTGATTGCGGCGATCCCGCCGACATTCATCCCCAGAACAAGCCGATCGTTGGTCGTCGGCTCGCGCAGCTAGCCGAAGCCCAAGTGTATGAGATCACCGGCGACTGGAGCGGACCGACCTTCGCGTCCGCTCAGCGCGAAGGCTCGACGATGCGCGTGCACTTCGACCATGTGGCGACCGGGTTGACCGCTGAGCGTAAGTTTCCTCAATCCTTCGAGCTCGCGGGAGCTGACCGCAAGTTCTTCCCCGCCGACGCGAAGATCGATCGCGACACCGTAGTCGTCCAGTCGTCGCAAGTGCCCGCGCCGGTCGCCGTGCGCTACGCGTGGAGCAATGCGCCCCCCGCCAATCTCCTCAACGGGGCCGGTCTACCCGCCGCCCCTTTCCGCAGCGACGAGTGGTGAATCAATCCAGTTTCCCACGGGTCCACACGAATGAATCCAATCGTTAGTCATCTGAGCCCATCGGTGTTCGTCGGTGTTAAAAAATCCACCGGTTCTCTAAGAATTAATTCTCCAACACGTTTTACCTCTGAAACCATTCCTCAAAACTATGAAACGTCTCATCTTTGTTCTCATCGCGCTCGTTGCCCCCAGCTAGGCTTGCACGCCACCGCCCTCGATTCGCGCATCTCGGCAGTCACGGTTTACACCGACCGCGCTATGGTCACCCGCAGCGCGCATGCCTCGCTCACTGCTGGCATCAACGAACTCGTCTTTGAAAATCTCCCGGCCGGCTTGCTCGACCAATCATTGCAGGTCAGCGGTCGGGGCACTGGCGACGCGACCATCCTCGATGTCAGCGCCCGTCAGACCTACTTGGCGGCCACGCCCGATCCTCGGGCGAAGGAGCTCGAAGGAAAAATCGAGGGACTCCAGCAACAGGACCGCACCTTGAACGATCGCGCCACCGTGTTGCGCGGCCAGAGTGAAATCATCAACCGGCTGCAAGCCAGTGCCGTGGCCCCCGGAGGCAAAGATGTCGACCGCTCCAAGCTCGACGACGTCAAGACCCTCCTCACCTACGGCCAAACTCAGTTGATCGAGATCGCCACCGCGCTCCAATCGATCGATCGCGAGCGCGGCGAACTACGCGACCGCATCGACGCGCTCCAGCGGCAGCACAATGAGTTGCGTGGAACGGGAGCCCGCAGCGTGAAGACCGTCATGGTGCGCGTGCAGGCCACCGCCGCTAGCTCCCTCGAAGTCTCGCTCGCCTACACCGTCGGCGGGGCGAGCTGGCACCCCAGCTACGACGCCCGCGTGCTCACCGGCGAGAGAGCGGTGCAACTCGGCTACTTTGGCAACGTGCGGCAGAACACCGGCGAGGACTGGACCAACGTTGCGCTCACGCTCTCCACCGCCCGTCCCTCCCTCGGCGGGTCCGCACCCCTGCTTGGCGTGTGGGGCCTCGATGTGTGGCAACCCGAGGTCTATGCCTTGAGCCTCCCTGCCGTGCAAAGCGACAAAGACAGTGGCTATCGAAAATCGCGCATGACTCTCAGCGCAGCCGCGCCCGAGATGCGTGTTGCCGACGTTGCTCAAGCGACGGTCGAATCCGGCACCACCAGCGCCACTTTCAAGATCGCCGTGCCCGCGACCATCCCGAGCGACAACTCCTCGCAAAAAGTGCTCGTGACCGCCGCGCGCCTCAACGCGATCACCGACTACGCCACCACGCCCAAGTTACAAGCGACCGCTTTCCTCAGCGCCCGCGTGATCAACACGACCGACTACCCGTTCCTCGGCGGGGCGATGAGCGTATTCCTCGATGGCACCTTCGTCGCCACCAGCTCACTTAGGACCACGATGCCGAAAGAGGATTTCGAACTCGCGCTCGGAGCCGACGAAGGCATCAGCATCGAGCACAAGCGCGTGAACCGCTTCACCGAACAAACCGGGCTGATCAGCTCGGGCCTCCGCATCACCTACGAGTATCTTATCACGGTCCAAAACAATAAGCGCACGGAGGAGCGCGTCGTGGTCACCGATCAAATCCCGGTCTCCCGCAACGAGAAGATCGTCGTCAAGGTGCTCACGCCCACGGTCAAGGACCTCAAACCCACCGACGAGGGCGCGCTCAAGTGGACGCTCACGCTCAAGCCCGGCGAGAAGCGCGAGATCCCCATCAAGTTCACGGTCGACCATCCCGCCGAACTCAAAGTCGACGGCTTGGAATAAACAAAACGACCCCCATCTTGGAGGGCAGGGATTCCGATCCCCGCCCTTTTTCACTTCGCCCAGGGGTCGAACAGCACCTTGATCGCCCGCTTGCTTTTCAAGAGCTCGACGCCCTCGGTGTAGCGCGTAAACGGCAGAGTCTTTGAAACTAGCGAGGCGAGATCGAGCTTCCCATTCAGGACAAACTTTAGGGCCGTCTCGGCGGCGGCGCGGTTGTGATCGCCGTAGCCCATGAGGATCACGCCTGGCCCCCACATGTGGCGTGCGCCGTAGGGCACGTCGTCACGCAACACGCCGAAAATCGTCACGCACCGTTGGGTGCGGTCCATCAGGAAGCTGATCGACGCGGGCAATCCCGTGCAGTCAATCGCATCGTCGAGCGCCCGCGCGCCTTGGCGGTCCGCCTTCCAAGCTTTGGGATTCGGGGCGCAGGTGCGATCTGCGCCGAGCTTCCGAGCGAGGGCTCGGCGACTGGGCACCATGTCGAGGCCGACGACTTCACTCGCACCATGGGCCTTGGCCAACTGCACAGCCACCAAGCCCGCCGGACCGAGCCCCGCGATGCCGACGCGCCGGCCCTTCACGCCGCCAAGCTGCGAGAGTTGTTGAAACGAAACTTCCACACACATCGCCAATTCGAGTGAAGCGATTTGCTTCGGCGAAAGGGTGCGGGGAATGGGCAGCAACGATCTCTCGGGAAACGCGTTGTATTGCGCATAAAAACCCGGACGCGGTTGGCCCGTATCTTGCCACGCCACCACGCTCATGCCCACCTTGAGCTTCTTCACTCCCTTGCCGACGGCCACGACTTCGCCCATGGCCTCATGGCCGGGCGCCCCCGGGAAGTAGGGATACGTCAACTTCATGCCGGGAAACATCGGCTGGCCACCGAGGATATGCATGTCCCAATGCGGACAGGTCGTCACGCCGCCCACACGCACGAGCACTTCGCCCGCGGCGGGTTGAGGGATCGGGGCGTCCTGCCAGACCGCGACGCCGGGTTTCTCGATCACCAAGGTTTTCATAGTGTTGCTCATGGGAAAAGTTTAGTTGGCATGATAATTGACCACAAATCACACGGATTGCACTCAGGGGAACCGCGTCATTTCAACTGAAAAGCTTGATTGGCTTGATCTGTGTTATCGGTGCAATCAGTGGTTAAAATTACTTCCGCGATGCCGGCCAATCAAGGACGACGCCGAGCACGGGTTCGCGTTTAGATTCGATCAAGGCCCATGCCTCCGTCGCCTGTTCGACGGGAAAGCGATGCGTGATGCAGCCCGTCGTCTCGAGCCGCCCATCGGCGATCCAGCGCATCGTTTCGTCTAATCGCGGTTGCGTCGCGCCTGAGACGAGATCGAAGGAGATCTCAGAGTTGCGAAACTGCTGGAGGGCTTGCAGCAAGTCGACCTCGCCGGCCTTCGGATAAAAACCGGCGATAACCATGTGTCCGTCGTGCTTCATCAGCGGCAGGTAGTCGCTCAACACGCGGTGGTGGCCCGTGGTCTCTACGAAAATTTGCGCCTCACCAAGTCCCAGTGCGCGCACCGCGGCCACGCCGTTGTCGTCGCCCGCGAGAACCGTGCGGCCATATTTTGCGAATCGTGCGAGCCGATCAGCATGACGGCCGATCATGACCACTTCGGCCCCGCGACTCGCCAGCGTTTGTCCGCTCCACTGCCCGACGAGGCCGTCGCCCGCGACCAGCGCGACTTGTCCCGGAGTCACCCGCGAGCGCGATCCGCAATTGTAGCCGACCTGAGTCAACACCAGCCCGGAGAACGCGACCGGATCCCTCCCCGCCGGCAGGGGCATCAACGCTCCTTGTGCACAGACCGACGGTGAGACGTGTCCCGCAAATTGGTTATCAAACATCCCGCACACCCGGCTCATCGAGGCGAACACCCACTCGCCCGGCGAGAACCGCGTCACCGCCGAGCCGACGGCCAGCACGCGCCCGACCTTCTGGTAACCCGCTACATAGGGGAACGGCTCGGGATCGCCGGGGAGCCGGGCGACGTCGCCGGAGATGCGTTCGCCACGCAGGAACGATCCCTCGGTGCCGTTGCTGATCCACGAGTGGTGCAGCTCGACGACCACATCCTCCGGACCCGGCTCTGGGCTTTCAATCTCGCGATATTCCACTTGATGGCGGGCGGTAAAGACAACGGCATGGCTCTTCATAACAGTCCCAGCAGTGACTGGCTCTGCTCCCGGGATGTCAACCGTGCCTCCTCTCTGGATCTAAAAAACGCCCCTAAAGAATTCGGGTGAGTCGATTCGCAGCAAGTTGTCCGAGGCCTACCAGATAACCGCACGGTCTTCCGGCGCGAGCCACATGGGATCGCCCTCCTTCACGCCAAAGGCTTCATAAAACTCCGGCAGGTTCTTCAACGGGAAGGCGGCACGCACGGCAGCCGGCGAGTGCGAATCCACGGTGATCAGGTTACGCAGCGCCGCCTCGCGAATATTGGCGCGCCAGACCTGTGCCCACGAGATGAAGAAGCGTTGCTCCGGCGTAAGCCCGTCGATGAGCGGACGCTCTTTGCCTTGGAGCGATCGCTGAAGGGCCTCGTAGGAAATCGAGAGTCCGCCGAGATCGGCAATGTTCTCGCCGAGCGTGAGCTCACCATTCACATGAGCTCCGGGGAGCACTTCAGCTTGGCTGTATTGGTCGACCAGCTTCTTCGCCCGCGCCTTGAATTCCGTCGCATCCACTTCGGACCACCAATCCTTGAGATTGCCCTCGGCGTCGTATTGTCGACCACGATCATCGAAACCGTGCGTGATCTCGTGGCCGATCACCGCCCCGATACCGCCATAGTTCACCGCGTCGTCGATCGTGAAGTCAAAGAAGGGTGGCTGCAAAATCCCCGCGGGGAAATTAATGTTATTCTGCGTCGCTGAGAAGTAGGCGTTCACCGTCGGCGGGGTCATCCCCCACTCCTTCTTGTCCACCGGTTCACCCAACTTCGAAAGGCGGCGCTCCACTTCGAACTGCGTCGCCTCACGCACGTTTTGGAAATAGGCACCCCGACGAATGTTCACCGCGGAGTAGTCTCGCCACTCCTCAGGATGGCCGATCTTCGCCGTGAAACGTGCGAATTTTTCGAGTGCCCTCTGCCGGGTCGGCTCAGTCATCCACTCCAGCTTCGCCAAGCGGTCGCGTATCACCTCGCTGAGATTGTGAATCATCTCCTCCATCTTGGCGCGCGCGGCCTCGGGATAATACTGGGCCACGTAGAGCTCGCCCAACGCCTCGCCCAGCTCGGAATTGACCGACCGAACCGCCCGACGCCACCGCGGCTCCATGGCAGGAGTCCCACGAATGACCGTGTTGTAGAAACGAAACTCCTCCTGCTCAAATGCAGCCGAGAGCGTGGCCGCGGCACTGCGGAGCAAGCGGTAGCGAAGGTAGGTCCGCCAGTCCGAGATCGGTCGGGTCGTCAGCTGTTGTTGCAGGCCGGTGAAAAACTCCGGTTGGCCGACAATGATCTCAGCGGCGGCCGGTCCGTCGATGCCTCGATCGACCAGGTAGTCGGTCACCAGCAGTCCGGGCACTAAGGCCGCGAACTCCGCCGTCGGCATCTTGTGGTAATTCGTCTGCGGGTCGCGCAGGGCGACCGGGTTTCGCGAATTCTCGGCCAGCGATAGCTCCAAGTTGAAAACCGTCCGCGCGCCGATCTCGGCGGCGTCCGGGGCATCGCCCGCCAGCATAAACATTTTCGCCACGTGGGTCAGAAACTCCGTCCTCACGTTCTCAAACTGAGATTCAAAGTAGTAGTTTCGGCTCGGTAGACTCATCCCGCCTTGCTGCACAGACAGCGCGTTGAAGCTGCTGTTTTTGCTATCCGGCCCCACGCTCACCGAGAAACCGGCGCTCACGCCGAGATTGTGAAAGTAGGCTAACGCCGCGCTGAGGGCCTCCGGTGAATCGATCGCGGCGATCCGGTCGAGATCGGACTGGAGCGGAGCAAACCTGGCCGCCTCAATCGTGGCGGTATCCATCGCCGAGGAATAGAGGTCGCCCACCTTCTGCTCGATCGAGCCCGGCTCTTGCCGACGCAACGAGACGGCTTCGGCGATGCCTCGCAGGGCAATCTGGTTGGCCTCATCGAGCTCATCGAAAGAACCCCAGCGCGCCCGGTCCGCCGGCACCGGAGAGTCCTCCTGCCAACGCCCAAACGCATAGCGAGCGAAGTCCACGCAGGGATCCGCCTCGCGGTCCATGAACTCGACATTGAAACGCGGGCTGGGCAGCGGCTCACTCGCTTGAGCGAGGAGACTCGCGGTCGCCACGGCAGCTGACATCACACTCACGGCAAACAATTGCATTTGAAATTATCCCTTAGAGAGGCGGATGTTCGCTGACAAGCTCGGCGTGAAACCAGCCAAACGGCCCGCCGATCTCACGAAATCGGGGTGAAACGCGCCGTGAAATGGCGCAGCACTTTCGGGGCGGAGGTGAACTTAAGCCCCCGAATCGATTCGCGCTGCTTGTTTACATGCAGGATCACCTCGCCGAGGTAATCCACATGGCTTTGCGTATAAACGCGCCGAGGGAAGGCCAGGCGCACGAGCTCCATTGCCGCCGGTTTCTCGGCGCCGTTGGGTTGACGTCCAAACATCACTGAACCGATCTCCACCCCGCGCACGCCGCCCTCGGTGTAGAGCGCGCACACCAACGCCTGCGCTGGGAAAGCGCCCGGCGGGATGTGTGGCAACATCGCCTTGGCATCGATATAGACTGCGTGGCCACCCGTCGGCTGCACGATGGGCACCCCGGCTTTGGTGAGGACTTCCCCGAGATATTCGATCGAGCGGATCCGATACCGGAGGTAGTCCTCATTGAGAGCTTCGTAAAAGCCCACCGCCAGCGCCTCCAAGTCGTAGCCCGCGAGTCCGCCGTAAGTCGGAAACCCTTCCGTCAAAATCAGATTGTTCTTCGCGGTTTCGGCCCAGCCGTCGTCGTTGAGAGCGAGGAATCCGCCGATGTTGCACATGCCATCTTTCTTCGCACTCATCGTCGCGCCGTCAGCGCAGACAAACATCTCCCGAGCGATCTCGAGCGGCGAGCGACTCTCCATCCCCGGCTCGCGCTCCCTGATGAACCACGCGTTCTCCGCAAAGCGGCAGCAGTCCAGAAACAGCGGCACGCAGTGATACTGGCAAAGGTCGCGCGCGCCGCGGATGTTCTCGAGCGAGACGGGTTGGCCGCCGCCGGAATTATTAGTGATCGTGATCATCACCAACGGCACTTTGTCAGGATTTTCGATCAAACACTTCTCGAGCGCGATCAGATCAATGTTTCCTTTGAAGGGTGCCCGCAACGACGGCTTGCGTCCCTCCGCCACGGGCAGATCCAACGCGATCGCCCCCTGCGCCTCAATGTTGGCCCGCGTCGTGTCAAAGTGGGTGTTGTTCGGCACGACGTCGCCCGCCTTGAGCACGGAGCCGAACAGGATGCGTTCGGCCGCGCGACCTTGATGAGTGGGGATTATGTGTTTCAGTCCCGTGATATCCCGCACGGCGTCCTCAAAACGGTAGAAGGAATCGGCACCAGCGTAGCTCTCATCGCCGCGCATCATGCCGGCCCATTGCTCCTTGGACATCGCACCCGTGCCCGAATCCGTGAGCAGATCGATGAGCACATCCTTCGCTCGGAGCAAAAACGGATTATAGCCCACCTCGGCCAGCTTGGCGACGCGCTGCTCGCGAGTGGTGAATTGGATCGGCTCCACCGACTTGATGCGGAACGGCTCGATGATGGTTTTGAAGGGGGAGCCCATGGGGTAAAGCGGGAGCTCTATCCCACCCCAGCCTCCGTTCCGAGTCGAGCTAGGCACCGTAGCCCAAAAGCACCAAACCGAATGTCATAAATCGCTCGAGAGTAGAGGTATTTCAAATCCTAGACCGGCGCGAGATAAGCAATCCCATCCTCGCCCGCAGTTTCGCGCCCGGCGGGCGGCCCCCGACCCCTCCGCAAAGCGGGCGATTACGTGGCCTCCGGACGCAGCGCCACGATCGCCTCGAGCGCGGCAGGATTCTCCACGCTCGTCAAATCGCCCGGTGGTTGGTGCGAGTAGACCCGCAGAATCATGGCGCGAAGGATTTTGCCACTGCGGGTCTTCGGCAAGGCGGCCACCACATGCACCGCCTTGGGCGCGAGCGGGCGCCCCATCTGCTTCGCCACATGCGCGATCAATTCAAGCTGGAGTGCGTTGTCCCCAACGCGCTTGGCGTTCGGCTTGAGCACCACGAAACACACCAGCACTTGCCCCTTTAATTCGTCCGCCGCGCCGATCGTGGCCGCCTCGCTCACCGCCGGATGCGAAGTGAGCACCCCTTCGATTTCCGCCGGCCCCACCCGCTTGCCCGCGACCTTGATCGTATCGTCGCTGCGACCCAGCACGAACCAGGAGCCGTGCTCGTCGGCTCGGGCCCAGTCGCCGTGATACCAGACCCCCGGCCATCGGCTGAAATACGATTCGAGGTAGCGCGCATCGTCATGCAGGAAACTCTTCGTCATCGACGGGGCCGGTTGCTTGCACACGAGATGGCCAACGGTGCCCGCGGGGGAAGGTTGGCCTTCGTCGGTGTAGATCGCCACATCCATGCCCAGCGCCGGGGCTCCGAGTGAACTCGCGCTGAGGGGCGTCAACGGCGTGCACGAGAGCAGGCAACCGAGCAGCTCCGTGCCGCCCGAGATATTGATAATCGGGCAGCGCCCGCCCCCGACTTTCTCAAAGAACCAACGGTAACTGGTTTCGTCCCACGGCTCACCCGTTGAGCCGAGCAACCGCAGATGCGAAAGATCATGGCCCTGCGGTCCCTTCCCGTCGGTCACGCGCATAAACAGCCGCACGAGGGTTGGCGAGGCCGCAAACGTCACAACCTTCAACCGTTCAAGGGTGCGCCAGAGCCGATCGCTGTCGGGATAGTCAGGCGCGCCATCGAAGAGGACCACGGGCGTGCGATAAAACAGGCAGCCGATAATCTCCCAGGGGCCCATCATCCAGCCGATGTCAGTGAACCAGAAGAAGGGTTCGCCCGGCCGCGCATCGAAGGCATAGCGCAGCTCTTTCCCCGTCTGCGCCAGACAACCGGCATGGGTGTGCACGGTGCCCTTCGGTCGGCCCGTCGTGCCGCTGGTGTAAATGATCAACGCTGGATCCTCCGCAGCCGTGGACACCCCTTCATACGGCGTGCCGTAACCTCCGCTATAGACGAATTCCGGCCACTCCGGCGTGTCCATCATCAGCACTTTTTTCACCGACGGCACCAGAGCCGCCGCCGCCCGGGCGATCTTCCCCGTCGCCACGGCCTTTCCCCGCCGGTGCAACTGGTCCACGGCAAACAACACCTTCGCTTCACACGAGGACAGCCGCTCCACCACCGCGGCTTCGCCATACCCGCAGAAGATGGGCACAAAACGCGCCCCGATCTTGAACGTCGCCATCATCACTTCGACCGTCTGCACTCCCATCGGGGCGTAGAGCCCGACGCTGTCACCCGGGCCCACGCCCATTTCCGTCAGCTTGCGGCAGCACGCGTCGATCGTCTTCTGAATCTGGGCAAACGTGAACCGGCCGCGCGACTCCGGCGCATCCGAATCGGCCTCCGTGTAAAGTGCGACCTCATCGCCGTGCCCATCGCGCACGTGGCGGTCGATGCAGTTGTGCGTGATGTTCACCTCGCCGCCCATAAACCACTTCGTCCACGGAAATCCGCCCGACTCGTCCTTCACCTGCTCGTAAGGTTGGGACCATTCGATCCCGCAGTCCTTCACCGAGGCGTCCCAAAACCACGCCGTGTCGCGCACCGACGCCGCATGCAGCTCCGCTTGGGAAGCGCAGTGATGCTGACGCATGAATCGTGCGAGATGAGATTCCTGCGTCCACGCGTGATCGTCAGGTTTCCAGAGGTAACTTGGGGTAGTCATACTTTGCACCCCAAAGAATACAAAGAGCTCTCAGAAGAAAAGCTCTTGGTGATCTTTGTGTTCTTGGTGGTTAAACGACCTCCACGCAGACCGCGAGGCCTTCGCCGCCGCCGATGCAGATGGCGGCGACGCCGCGCTTGAGGCCACGCGCCTGCAGAGCGGCAATTAGCGTGACGACGATCCGCGCGCCGGAGCAGCCGATGGGATGACCGAGGGAGATCGCGCCACCGTTCACGTTGACCTTGTCGTGAGAAATTCCGAGCTCGCGCATGAAGGCCATCGGCACAACCGCAAAGGCTTCGTTCACCTCCCAAAGATCGACGTCGGCTGGTTGCCAACCGGCGGACTCGAGGGCGCTGTGAGCGGCCTGCACGGGAGCCGTCGTGAACCACACGGGTGCCTGAGCATGCGCACCAAAGGAGACTAGGCGCGCGATCGGTTTCAAGCCTTTCGCGGCCGCATGCTCGGCCGTCGCGAGGACGAGCGCCGCTGCGCCGTCGTTAATCGACGAAGCGTTGGCGGGCGTGATCGTGCCGTCCTTTTGAAAAGCGGGTTTGAGTTGCGGAATCTTGTCGTAGCGCACCTTCGCCGGACCCTCGTCTTGATCAACGATGGTGACATTGCCTTGGCCGTCTTTGATTTTGACCGGCGTGATCTCGGCGGTGAACTTGCCCTCTTGTTGAGCGGCGTTGGCTCGCTTGAACGACTCGATCGCGTAGGCGTCTTGGTCTTCGCGGGAGAACGCGTATTCCGCCGCACATTTCTCGGCGCAGTTGCCCATGTGGATATTGTTATACGGATCCCACAAGCCGTCGGTGATGAGGGAGTCGATCACTTGCTGGTTGCCGATCCGGTAACCATCGCGCGCTTTCGGCAGCAGGTAGGGTGCCTGCGACATGTTCTCCATACCACCAGCCACGATCAACGAGCCCATCCCCGCGCTGAGCGCGTGCGCGCCTTGCATGATTGCCTGCAAACCCGAGCCACAAACTTTGTGAATCGTCACGGCTCGCACCGACTCCGGAAGCCCAGCGGCAATCGTCGCTTGACGGGCGGGCGCCTGACCCTGGCCCGCTTGGAGCACGTTGCCCATCAGCACATCGGTGACGTCTTCTGGAGCGACTCCGGCGCAGGCGACGGCGCCGCGAATCGCCGTGGCGCCGAGCTGGGATGCGCTCACGCTGGCGAGGGCGCCTTGAAAATTACCCTGCGGGGTGCGAGTGGCGGCGAGAATGACAAGGGAGGACATGAGAAAATATCAGGGACGTTTTAGGGTGAACAAATCACGTGTGGTCGCGTAGTCCTCGCCGCCCATGCGGGCAATAAGGTCGAGCTTGGATGAATCGGGTTTGCCGTCGGCACCGATCGCATCATCGCTCACATGGGCGGTGAGGATGCGGCCGAAGACGACGTTGGCCGCCAGCGGGCCTTCGCCGATCGTGACGATCTGGTGCAACGTGCACTCGAAGGCCACCCGAGCCGCGGCCACCCGAGGAGGCCGCACGGTCGTCGAGGCCGCGCTCGCGATGCCGAACTTCTCAAATTCACTTTCACCATAAGGCAACATGGCCGAAGTTTGGTTCATCTGATCACCAAGCTCGTGCGACACGAGGTTGACGACAAATTCGGGTAGCGCCTCGATGTTGCGAATCGTGTCCTTCTTTTCGCCTTGGCGATTATTGACCGGCACAAACATGAGCGCGGGCGGGTTGGCGCAGACGCCTTGAAAGAACGAGAACGGCGCAAGGTTAGTCTTGCCGTCGGGCGAGATCGTCGAGACCCAGGCGATCGGCCGGGGCACAATCGTCGAGATCATCCATTGATAGGCCGTGCGGGCGTCGAGGGTGGTAAAGTCGAGGGTCATGAAAGTGAAAGTCGGGACAAGAGGCCGGCGGTCGGTCCGCCGGAGAGAAGCGAGGCGCTCAACCCAACCACGACAGCGGATAGGTGGGATCGTCGAGTGCCACGGCTTGCGTGGTGAGCTCGAGGGGGAATTGAGTGTCGAACATCACGGCCAGCTCTTCGGTGCGATCGTGCTCGAAGCTCTTGACCGTCGTGCCGGGATGCGGGCCGTGCGGGATGCCCTGTGGGTGCAAGGTGAACGAGCCGGGCTTGATGCCTTTGCGTGAGCCGAAATTTCCGCGCACGTAAAACAGGACTTCGTCGGCCTCGGTGTTGTCGTGCGACCACGGCACTTTGACGGCCTCGGGATGATGATCGAGGTAGCGTGGGGCGAACGTGCAAATCACATAGCCCTTGATCTCGAAGGTCTGATGAATCGGCGGCGGCAGGTGCACCGTGCCGGTAATCGGCTCAAAATCATTCGCGTTGAACGTGAAGGGATAGACCTGCCCATCCCAACCGACGACGTCGAACGGGTGGCTGGCGAGGACGTTGCGCGTGAAACGATTTCGGTCCTTCACGAGCACGGCGAAATCGCCCTCGGTTTCGTCAGGCACGAGTTCGGTGGGACCGTGGAAATCGCGTTCACTGTAGGGCGCACCGAGCCGAATCTGGCCCTCCGGGTGCAGGTAGCGCTCGGGGATGCGCACTGGGTGCGCTGATTCGAGAATCAGGTAATCCTCCTGCGCGATATCATCGGGGATGAGCCGGTAAATGGTGCCCCGCGGGATCACGATGTAGTCGTCCTGCCGATAACGCAGGCGACCAAAGTTGGTTTCGAGCCAGCCACCGCCAGCCCACACAAAAATCACATCGTCACTCTGCCCATTGCGGTAGAAATCATAGCCTTCGCTCATCGAGGTTGAGGGTCGGCAGCGGCTGCACGTGATGTCGTTGTTGAACATCAGCGGAATCCGGCCCGTGTAAGGATCGCCCGCCCGCGGGATTTGCGCCGACATGAGATGATGGTGCCGCAGGGGAGTCGGAGCGGCGGCTTCGAGTGCCCAATCTTTGAACAACTCGACCTGCTTCACGCGGGTCGGCGGCTTCTGGTGATAGAGAATGCTGTAAGCGCGATCAAAACCCTCCGTCGTGACGATGTGCTCATAATGCAACCCTTCGCCCTTGAAGCTGGCCGCCGGATCGCGGGGGAACCGGATGTGATGTTTTCGAGGCGTCTCTCCGAGTTTGAGGTAGCGAGGCATGGGATGAAGGGGAACAACTATCGAATGACGGGTGAGGACGAAAGCGACGAGAGGAGAAGATGGTGGCGAAACGGACGGATGGCGACAAGTTCTCCAACCGATCTGCCTCCGGCACCCGCCGGCCTTACAGTGACCCGCGCGACTGTTGCTCACGCTCGATCGCTTCGAACAGGGCGCGGAAATTGCCTTCACCAAAACCGACGGAGTTGCCGCGGCGTTGAATGACTTCAAAGAAGAGGGTCGGCCGCGTGAACACGCACTTGGTAAACAACTGGAGGAGGTAGCCGTCGGCCGCGTCGCGATCTACGAGGATCTTAAGCTTCCGCAGCACTTCCTTGTCTTCCTCGATTTTGCCGACGCGGCTTTCGAATTCGTCGTCGTAATAAGTGTCGGGCACCTCGAGAAAATTCTGCCCCATGCGCCGCATCTCGGCCACGGTGGTCATGATGTTCGGAGTGAGCAGCGCGATGTGCTGCACACCCGGGCCGTTGTATTCGTTGAGAAACTCCTGGATCTGCGAGTTGACCGACGAAGGCTCGTTGATCGGCATTTTTACCCAACCGTCGGTCGAGCTGACCACCTTCGACATGAGCGCACTGCGGCCCGTGTTGATGTCGAAGTGCATGAACAGATCGAAGCCGAAGACCTTCTCGTAATACTCCACCCACTCTTCCATGTGTTCGACGTTGGCGACCACGTGATCGATCATCGCGAAGTGAATGTCGCCGTCATCGAACGAACCGGGCATGGGTTGATAACCGGGCGCAAATTCGCTGTGTGGCTTGCGCTCGATGAAGGTGTGAATCGTATCGCCGTAAGCACCGATCGACCCGCCGTTGAACTGCGCGTGCTCGTCCAGAGGACGCACCATCTTGGCGCCGCGCCGAACTGCCTCGTCGAGCGCGACCCTGGCCGATTTGACCCGAAATGCCACATCGCGCACGCCGCAACCATGCTTGTCGAGGTGCCTCCGCATGAAGTCGGCCTCGTCGCCCGAACCCTGCGGCTCGGCCACGATAAAGTTGATCCGACCCTGGCCGACTACGTGGGCGCGACGGCCTTTGACCCCGCTCTTTTCGTCAGCGTAATACCGGGCTGACATGCCATATTTGTTAACGAAGAAATCACGCCACTGGTCGGCGTCGTCGACGATGAATTCGATGTGATCAATCCCTTTGATTCCGAGAGGATTGATGCCGGTCTTGCGGCTCTGGGTGGTGTCAAAAAATGTTCTGCTCATAACGGCCGGGGAGGGGAAGAAACGGTCGACCGCAACATCGCGGGGATACCGGACACAAATCTACTCTCCGGCACCTCTTCGGTCCATAAGCCAAACGGCGTAACCCCCGACTTGTAATCGAGATGAATCGTGGTATGATACACGTGCATGTCGCGACACCCCGCCCCGCTTACGGCCGAAGAAGCCGCTCAACGGCTCACCCACTACGAGATCATGCTGGAGGAAGTCCCGGTCGGACTTTTACTCCTCGACTGGGATCTCAAGCCGTTGTGGTTCAACTTCGAGGCGGCCCGAGCCTGCGCCGTCTGGAACTACGGCGAACGCAAAGCCGCGGCGTTGCGCGTGCGCAACGAGTTTGAGCTGCCCCCGATTCTCGCCTCCACTTGCCAAACCATGCACGACGCGCACGTGCCACACGAGCTCCCGGCTCACCCCGAGGTGGTCAGTGATCACACTCGCGGCCTGCACGCTCGAATCAAACTGCACGCGACCGGGCGCCCCGATCAGCCGTTGGCTTTTCACATTCAACTCGATTATCGGCGACCGCGCGGCGATCGGCATCGGCCGCTTTCGCCGGGTGCGGTCGCCCTCCTCGCGCGCTTGACGGAGCGGGAGCGAGAGGTCGCCATGCGCGTCCGGGAAGGATTACGCACCAACGAGATCGCGACCGAGCTGCGCCGCAGCCCGTTGACGATCAAGACGCAACTCGCGTCGATTTTCACCAAGCTGAGCGTGCGCGGTCGCACGCGAGTAGCCGCGCTGCTCAATCGCTGAGACCTATCACCTCCATTAGGCTACCATCGAATAGCGATTGGTATGCGCGCAAAGTCGCGATCGAGCCTGAGCCTGAACACCAGAAAGGCGGACGGCCTCGATAGACCGCCCGCCATTTCTACCTGCCTGACTAGCCAATCAAGATTACCAAATGTAACTGGCGGTGATCTTTGCCCGCCGGCCCTCTTCGCGCTGAATAGAACCAGCATGGGAAATAATCATGACGGCATCATCATCCGTGACGTTGGAGACGCCTAAACGATAGCGCATCTGCCCCTTGGCCATGGGCATCGTATAGGTGGCGAAAAGATCACCGGTCGTGTAAGGATCAGTCATCAGCAACCGATTATTGGAGAGGGTATCTCCCGTATGCTTAACGCCACCGCCCACGCTCAACCGGTCCGTAATATTGTATTTGAGCCACAGGTTCCAAGTCAGATCCGGCACGATCACAGCCCGCAGCCCGGTCAGCTTATCGGTCGGGCCGTCGCCTTTGTAATAACCGGCGATCACAGAGAGTTTTTGGCTGGTGTAGGACAATTGCATGTCCACGCCTTGGTTCTGCTGCGCGCCGTCTTGGATGAAG